>Ga0247727_10000928_pt1 | contig 71400 bp, 77 predicted proteins | sample WisWelCaveWW1625_FD_202498 | JGI IMG/M metagenome (GOLD analysis project Ga0247727, IMG submission 202498) | Biofilm microbial communities from Wishing Well Cave, Virginia, United States - WW16-25 | ecosystem: Environmental > Aquatic > Deep subsurface > Groundwater > Cave microbial mat | place... | reverse complement strand
AGGACTTCCGGGGTAAACTGTAACTCAGTGCTTTTCACCTCCACATCATAATGAATCTAAATCTCAGTGTCTAGTAAAAAATTATGGGACATGTTCAGGCCAGAATAGAGCCCATCTTGCTGAGGGCCAGTGCATAAATTCCGCCGGCGACATTGAACTTGGTCCAGCTTTGTCCATTGTTCATTGAGCGAAAGACGCCGCCTGCGCCGCCGACAAAAACATGTTGCGAACGGTTGACAACAATTGCCATGAGGTCGGGAGGGGTTATGCCTTCATTCAATTGCACCCAATTCATACCGTTATCGTCTGAACGAAACATCCCGGTGCCATTGGTTCCGGCAAAGAGTTGGTTCCCGGCGTTGGCAGCGATAGCGTTCACATTGGAAATCAGCAACCCTTGGTTTTTCGGTTCCCACTGATCACCATGACTGCTTGAACGAAATAAGCCTCCGCGCGTGGCGGCATAAAGGTGACCCTCACGAGTGACTCCTAAGGCATACACATGAAGATTCGCCAGGCCTTTGTTCACGACGGTCCAACTCGCATTAATTCGAGGAGCGCGTGCAATGCCAGAACCTTACTTGCATGACCTTTGCCGGAGAATTTTTCGTGCGGACGACGCCGCCCGCAAATGCGGCATGAGGTTTCTCTATCGTTGAGCCAACACGGCGATCAAACTGCGAATAGAATTTCGCTAGGCAAGCGTTTTTTTTCTTCTCTTCAAAGAAAAGACCGGAACGTTGGTGAGATATTCTGTGGGTTCTTCCTTGCTTTGAATGAGACGATCCATCGCCTCGCTTACCTCATCAGTAAAGGAAATATCCCCGCAATTGTCGCATACGAGCGCCGGCACATCCTTGAAAACATAAAGTGAGTCTTCCCACCATTCTTCGTGGGTAATGATCTGTTTTCTGAATTTTCCATTGCACAGAGGGCACTTCATGATCTTTTTCTCCTTCTTGTCCATGGATCAACCACTTCCGAGGGCCATACCAGTAAACAGTGATGATGTAGACGTAAACCCCATCAAAGCCGCAAGCAACGTAAAGAGGCTCATCTTTGCGGACAAAACCCAGGATCAGACATCTAGGAAAAGGTTTGGCTTTGGGATATTGTTCGATAATTTGTCCATCCAGGTTTGCCGCTTTCATCTTATAACTTCCCCACAAACTCATCAAACAAAAATTTCGTATCCACCGGCCCGGGCGAGGCTTCAGGATGGAATTGCACGCCGAAGAAAGGCTTGCTGCGATGGCGCACGCCTTCATTGGTGCCGTCGTTGGCGTTGAAGAACCACGGCTCCCAATCCGGCGGCAAAGTGTTTTCATCAACGGCATAACCGTGATTTTGGGAAGTGATGAAACAGCGTTTGCTGCCCACGAGCACGCATGGCTGGTTTTGGCTGCGATGGCCGTATTTGAGTTTGAAAGTATCCGCCCCCGCGGCCAGCGCGAGGATCTGGCTGCCCAAACAAATGCCGAAGACCGGCTGGTTTTGTTTGAAAAGCTGGCGCACGGTGTTGATCGTGGCTTCACATATTTTCGGATCACCGGGGCCGTTGGAGATCAACACGCCGTCGTAATTTTCTTTTTCCACCGGCCAATTCCAGGGCACGGCGGTGACGGTGACGTTGCGCGCGAGCAGAGAGCGGATGATATTATTCTTGCAGCCGCAATCGATCACCGCCACGCGCTTTTTGCCGTTGCCATAAGTCATCGGGCGCTCGAGGCTCACTTGCGCCACAAGATTGTCGCGATTGGGATCGTGAAATTCTTTCGGCTCTTCTTCATAAACCACCTTGCCCAACATACTGCCATGTGTGCGCAATTTTTGTGTGAGCATGCGGGTATCCAATCCCGTAATGGCCGGAACGCGATTCGCTTTCAGCCAGGCATCAAGTGACGAATGCGCGTTCCAATGGCTGTATTCCGTAGAGTATTCGGAAACAATCAATCCCGCCAAATGGATGCGGCTGGATTCAAACACCGCATTGAGGCCATTGTTTTCCGTCACCGCGGGCACGCCGTAATTGCCAATGAGCGGATAAGTCAAAACCAAAATCTGGCCTTTGTATGAAGGATCGGTGAAGCATTCGGGATAGCCCACCATGCCGGTGTTGAAGACGACTTCGCCAACTGAAGAAGAGGGATGTCCGAATGCCGTGCCGCTGAAGATCGAGCCGTCTTCGAGAATGAGTTTTGCGTTCATATGTATTGAAGTTTGTTGTGAGCGTGATAGTATGAAGTCGTTCCCGTCGCCGACCAAGTATCATTCTGTAAGAATTTTTTTCAGAAACGAGGAGTTGTACGCAATGCTTAAAAAGATTTTTCCAGAATGACCGCACAGAGCCGCGCATAGGGATTGGGCATAGCGGCTCTCTCGCTGATAAGGCATTGCGGATTCAAAACAACGTGCAAATAAACGGCGCCAAAGCCGAGCCTTGCGTGAGTACGATGATCAAACTCAAAAGCAGAATAACGAAAATAAAGGGCGCCAGCCGCCACTTTTTGCGCTCGCGCATGAAGCCCCAAAATTCAGCGATGATCGAAAGCTTGCTCATTTCCAACCTCCATCAATCCAGCGATCCAATCTCATGATACACCTGCTGCCATGAGATAAAAATATACGATTGGCGCGACCAGCATTTCGCTATCGAAACGATCGAGCATGCCGCCGTGTCCGGGAATCAGCGTCGAAGAATCTTTCACACCGGCATCGCGTTTGAACAGCGATTCAACGAGATCGCTGATTTGTCCCACGATGCCGATGATCAAGCCGATGATCAAGGCCTCTTGCAGGCGCAATCCTTTTGCAAAAATTTGCCGGCAGATGACGGCGACGATGATTGCGAAAATAAATCCACCCAAAGCCCCTTCGATGGTTTTTTTCGGGCTGACGCGCTCGAAGAGTTTGTGTTTGCCGAAATACAGGCCGCAGAAATATGCGGCCGTGTCACACATCCAGATGGTCACGAAAATCATGATCACCCACGCGCCGGCATGGGAATAATCGCCGCCGGTCATGCGCGGCATTTCGCGGATGAGCAGCAAGAAAGACAGCATTCCCGCCACGTAGGCAACGCCGAAAAACGTGGCCGAAACATTCAACAACGGACTGCCGGAGGGAACGGGTTTCGCAAACAATTCGACCACGATCAGCGCGATTGCAAGGGCCGTGAAAAATAACCAGAGCTGCGAACTCATGCCGAAATAAATCAGCGGCGCGATCGCGGCGCCACCGAAAACGCCGAGCACACGATGGGGCCTCAGATTCTTGCGCTGTGCCAGCGCAAAAAATTCGAACAAGCCGGCAACGATGATAATTTCAAGCAACGACAGAAACCAAAGTTCGCCCCGCCAAATCGCCGCCAGTATCAGCGGAATGAAAATCACGCCCACGGCCACGCGCTGGCCCAGGTTTTTCCAGTCCAATCCCTTCCTCCTTTTTTGAAAATTGCAGAGGGATGATCGAAAGGAATGAAGTGTCATGTCATTTGTAAGAATCTTTTTTCAGCATAACCACTGTGCCCGATGCTTGAAAAGATCCTTATAGGATGACATGAAAAGTTGCTTGCCTAAAAAACTGAGAAAGAAACTTCCAAGCAACATGTCATCCTGTAAGGAACTTTTTAAGCATAACCACTGTGCCCGATGCTTAAAAAGTTCCTTACAGGATGACGGCGAGGTATTACTTGGCTAACAAACTCCCGATTGGGAGAAAGAAGCTGAATAGCCGCCTCTATTCTCTATTCTCCATCCTCGATCTTCGCTCTTCATTTCTCACTATTCGACCTCGAAGTTCATTAATACTCACCAGCTTCTTCGCGGCGAGATAATTTTTCAATCCCTCCGCTACTTGCACTGCGGTTCGCGGCTCGACAAAATTACTCGTTCCAATTTGCACGGCCGTTGCGCCTGCGAGAAAAAATTCTACCGCATCTTGCCACGTGCGAATGCCGCCGATGCCAATCACGGGAATTTTTACCGCATTCGTCGTTTCATAAACTTTGGCCAGCGCCACGGGCTTGATTGCCGGACCAGAATAGCCACCGACGATGGTGTTGAGACGAGGCTTCCACGTTTCAATGTCAATCGCCATGCCGGTGAGCGTGTTGATCAATGACACCGCATCCGCGCCTGCGCTTTCCGCTGCGCGCGCGATTTCACTCACGCGGGTGACATTCGGAGTTAATTTGGGAATGAGCAAACGCCGGGTCAATCTGCGCACCCGTCCAGTGGCGGCCGCCGTGACTTCGGCTTTTTGGCTGAATTCCAATCCGCCTTCTTTTACATTCGGACAAGAAAAGTTCAATTCGTACCCGGCAATACCTTCATGATCCTCCAACGTGCGCACCACTTCTTCGAATTCATCGAGGGTGCGGCCGGCAACGTTGACGATGATTTGCGTTGCGCATTTGCGCAAGAACGGGAGTTTTTCAGCCACAAAAATTTTTACACCGACGTTTTGCAAGCCGATGGAATTGAGCATGCCGGCGGTGGTTTCAAAAATACGCGGGGAAGGATTGCCCAGCCGCGGCGGCGCACCGATGGACTTCGTGATAATCGCGCCGATGCCATTCAGCTCGACCAAATCCGAAGCTTCCCGGCCATAACCAAACGTGCCGGAGGCCACGAACACCGGCGTGCTGAAATCAACCGGACCGATTTTAATGTGCAAAGGATTCATAGCAAATTTCATCGGCATGAAAGACCGGACCATCCACGCAGGCGAGCAAATAGCGGCCAAATTCTGCCACGCCCCGGGCGGGCGCGACCGGACAGCCCATGCAAATGCCAAAGCCGCATCCCATCATCGTTTCCACGGCGATTTGCGCCGGCGCTTGCGCTTCCCGGCAAATCGCGGCGACGCGTTGCAACATCGGCATCGGGCCGCAGGCATAAATTTGTGCGGGTGATTTTCCTGAAGGATTTTTGCGCAGACGCGCTGCCAAAATTTCCGTGACAAATCCGTGGTGGCCGGCGCTGCCGTCGTCGGTGGCAATGGCAAGATGAGTTTTGGCCCTTCCATCGGCAAGATGAATCTTGCCACTCCGGGGTTGGAATTCTTGGTGGCCCCACAGCTCTGCCGCGGTGCGCGCGCCCAGCATGACTTCGAATGAGATGCCGTGCGCATGAAAGGCTTCGGCTAAAAGTGGCAAGGGCGCAACGCCAAGCCCGCCGCCGACTAAAAATACTTCGCGTTTTTCTTGCGGTAGTTGATAACCCTTGCCGAGCGGGCCAATGAGATTCAACACGTTGCCCGGACGCCGGCGCGTTAATAAACGCGTGCCGGGTCCAATGGCTTTCCATAAAATGGAAATCCACCCGGCTTCACGATGGGCTTGGCAAACACTAAAAGGCCGGCGGAGCAGCGGAAAAATATGATCCGAGCCGTTCGCGTTCACCGTGACGTTTACGAATTGCCCGGGCTGCACACCCGCCGCGATTTCCGGTGCGTGCAGCCGCATTAAAAAAATGCCCCGCGCCACCTCGGTGTTAGAGAGTACGGGGCAATCATAAATTCCTTTTGAAAACTTCTCAGCCATGAGGGGAAGTCAATCGCTAATTACTTTCCGTGTCATTTTGGTACTTAGAAACTAAAGAGTTAAATCTGTGCAAAAAAAGCAAAGAAATTTGGCTCACGGAAATGGAACGGCTCACGGAAAAAAATTCCGTGAGAGTTCTATTCCGTGAGCGATAATCTTTTTGGTTCCGGCTCGTCCGGGTTATGATGCTGATTAAGTAAATTGTTCATTAGGCTGTCATGCCCGAGGCTTTAATCGGGCATCCATAAGCTTTAAAAACTGGATTCCCGCTAAAAGACGCGGGAATGACCATTTCGAATGAACTGGGAAAGTTATTTAATCTACGTTCCTTAAAAAGATTCTTGCAGAATGACATTTGGGAGGGGCCGGGAAGTGATTTTAGACGCTCACTCAGGATCCGGCGGATTATTCTCCGTTTCGCCTTCACCTTCTTCTTCCAATTCGTCTTTGACTTCTTCCGGTTTGGGCTTGTCGTCAATCTCGTCTTGACGGTCAGCTTCGATGCGCTTGCGCAAAGTTTCATCCACCGGCAAATCATCATTCAATTTTTCGCCGGCGACGGCGGGCGCTTGCGCGCCGGCCGGAGCCGTCGCGGGCTGGGCTGCGGCTTGTGCTTCGGCTTTGAGCTGTTGTTCGAATGCCGAGACTTTTCTGCGCACTTTTTGTGAATAGGGCGAGCCGGGAAATTTTTCGATCAATTGCTGGTAAGTTTCGTACGCCGTTTTCTTTTCCGCCAATTCCTTTTCATAAATCCAGCCGATGGCATACAGCGATTTGGATTGCAAGTCGGAGCTCGGCTTGCTTTCAATAAACTCCTGGTACAACCGAATCGCTTCCCGGGGATTTTTATCTGCCAGCCAAACTTTTTCCGCTTGCAGGAATTTGTTCTCAGCCGTTTCCGTTTGCTGCGCCAAAGGCATTAGGCCCAAGCGGCGCCGGGCAGCCAAGCCATGCGGCGTGTTGGCATATTGCGCGGCAAGAAGATTCAGCAAACTGTCACGCGCACCGGTCGCAGCGGGATTTTCTTCTTCCCACAAAAGAGCCAGCGTGTACAGCGCGCGGGGCGCAGCGGCGGTTTGCCCGTTAGCTGAAATCACCTCGCGATAAATCTGCACCGCGGAATCCGGCAAACCCAATTGTTGATGGAATAAATCCGCCAAATTCAGTCTTTGGTTGGCAAGATCGGCTTGGAGTTTTTGCGGATCATTCGAAAGCGCAAGCTGTTGCGAGGGATAACGCCGGATCGAGGTGTTGCGATTTTTGGATTTTTTGCCGTTTTTGTTTGCCGTTTCTTTCGGCGCGAGGCTGCCGGCGGCAGAGCCGCTTTGCAGCTCGAGCAGTTTGATGGAGTTTTTCAGCTTCGAAAAATCGTCGAGCGCCTTGGCGCGTTCCTGCGCGTGGAGCGCATATTCGGAGCGCGAATTTTCTGTGCGCACCTTGTCGTAATTTTCCCTGGCTTTGTCGTAATCGTGGCGATGGTTTTGAAAGATATTCCCCAGCGCATAAAACGCCGCCGCCGAGGCTTCGCTGCGTTTGTAATTCGTGTTGATCGCGGCAAAGGCAGCGGTTGCTTCTTCAACTTGCCCGCGTTGCAACGCGCCGTCCGCCAGCTCAAATTTGACCCAGGAGATATCCGGATGCGTGCTGTATTCGTTCAGCATGCCGTTCAGCTTGCGGCCGGCCGCGTCGTGGCGTTTTTCCGCTTTTAACGCACGCGTGTATGCCAGGCTGGCTTTGAATTTGAAATCGAGGTCTTTGCCTTCTTTCCCGGCTTGCGCGTAAGCTTTGGTCGCCGCGCCGTATTGTTGCAGCTTGAACCAGGATTCGCCCAAACGCATGAAGGCTTGCGCCCGGGTCCGGTCATCTTCCAAACGTTTGGCGGATTGTTCATAAAGCTCCGCAGCTTTTTGATATTGCTCCTGCCGGAAATAGAGCTCGCCAAGATAGTATTGCGCCTGCTCATACATCTCGCCTTTTTTGCGCTGATTTTGCAGCTCGACCAGCGCTTCTTCGGCGCTCTTGAAATCTTCGCGCGCCATGTGGGTTTGCGCTTTCCAAAGCTGTGCACGCGGCGCCAGGCTGCTGGCGGGGAAGTTTGCCGCGAGCTCGTCGAATTTGCGCAACGCCTTCGAATATTCCTGCTTGTAATAAAAACATTCGCCGAGCATCAACAGCACGTCGTCGACATATTTGGAATCGGGATGAAGCTGCAACAACCGCGAGGCTTTTTCGATGGTTTTATCGAGCTTTTGCACCTCGGTGCTGGAGGGCTTTTCTTCTTTGCGGCGGGCGTGTTCTTCTAACGCTTCTTTATAAACTTTTTTCGTGTTGAAAAAAGTGTTGTAATAAGCGCAGCCCGGCAACAATGCCAGGGCGAGTAAAGCGGCTGATAAAAAACGCAACTTCATGGGGACCCAAATTTTGTTTTAGTTCTCGAGGCTTTGACTTTTGTTCAACACCAGGCAATCCTTGCCGGTTCCCTAGTATGGCCACAACACGAGCCGCAACCAAACAGGTTTTATCAGCTCAATCTGCTTAATCCGCATACAAAAAAGATCGTAAGCGAATTGAGCGGATAAATTTTTTGTTTCCTTGCACGGATTTAACTATAAAGGGACCAGGCCAGTTTTCAGATAGGCTGAAACTGGAGCCCTTTAGGCAGCGTTGAACGCGACTAATTTTGTTCTGAGTTTGTGTGCCTTATGGCCTATGTTGACACCGCCATTCTTTCCAACAGCAGAAAAGCAACAACACCGACTAAAAATCCGGCAAAGAGCGCGGGCCACAACATGAGCGGGAGAAGATACAAAATTTCAAAACGTTGCACAATGAGTATTCCGGCGAGGGTGATTTGGGCGAGAACGTGAGCCAGTGCGCCGAGCAAGCTCACGCCGATGAGGCTGAACCAACGCGCATGGCGCCGGGCTAAAATCATCGCACCGCAAGAAAAAACGCCGCCGCCGAGCGAAAGCCAAAATCCCGGACTGAAAAACGACCCCAAAATATAACTGCCAGCGATCACGCGAATCAAGGTCACGGCCCAAGCGCTAGTGCCGCCGAGGGCATACAATGCGAGCAGTGTGGCAATATTTGCCAGACCCGGTTTGGCCCAGGGCAGCGGCCGCGGCAAGCCGGATTCAAAGAGAAACATGGTTAGGCCGAAAGCCGTGAGCAGGGCGGTGCGCGAAAGTTTTTGGTGAGGGTTGCCGGTCGCGGTTATGTTCACGTCATTCACCGAAAGATATTTAAAAAGTAACCCCATCCAAATTCGTTTTTTCCGGTCCCGCGATGACGGCCAACAAGTGATTCGGCACACAGACCAGCATTTGCTGCGGGCAGCGAATCGCGCCTTGCTTGAGGCAATACTGATTCGGGCACGAGCTGGCAATGACGCGAATGCCGCGTTCGGCAACGGCCAGTGTAACTTTTCCCAAAACGCCGTCGATCTTCAGCGTGTCTGTTTGCTGCAAATCTACTTCCGTGATGAGGCGATTGCGCACGAACACGCGCGCCGTTTGCGCGGTTTGTCCGTTTTGAGAGAATAAATTATCCAGCCAGAAACTGCCGAGAGCGAGGGCGAGGAAAGCGGTGGCAACCAAATAGTCGCCCATGCGCGCTTGCTGCCATAAACGTTGGGCCAAAGAGGGGAAAGAGGAACGAGTGTTTCTGCTGTGGTTCATAGCAAGCTGTAAGGCGTTCGGCGAAGGATTTTAACTTAATTGTTGACCGCCTCAAGAAATCTGGCTATATTCTGGCCAGAATGAGATACGGAATTATTATAGCTCCTGAAGCGGGCGATGATCTTAAGCACCTTTCTGCCGGAGATCGGTCAACGATTCGTGAGGCTATTAAAACTCATTTACGATATGAGCCTAAAAAGGTCAGCAAGAGCCGGATAAAACGCTTACGTGGCATCAGTCGCCCAGAATACCGATTAAGCCTGGGCGAATTTAGAATTTTCTACGATGTCAAAGAGACTGAAGTTGAGGTTTTGGCGATTGTATCAAAACCTCGAGCATCTGAATGGCTTGAAAGATATGGAGAAAAAGAATGAAAACGATAGCTCTTTCGGAAATCAAAGATCAATTATCCAAATTTCTGCGTCTCGCAGAAAAAGAAGAGATTGTTATTATGCGGCATGGTAAACCGGCGGGAGTTCTCGTCGGTTTTAAGACAGAAGACGATTGGTTTGATTATCGCCTTGAGAACGACCCTCGGTTTTTACAGCGTATTGCTTCGGCTCGACAAAGCTTACGTGCTGGAAAAGGGATACGAATAGAAGATGTACCCGATTAGCGAACGGTAGTCCCTCACAAGATTCCATTCTGAATGGCAGGTCAGTTACTGCCCGGGCGAATTTTCTACGGTGTAATCAAGCTCTCCAACGCCTCCAGCTTCAACCGCGCTTGTTCGCGATATTCGCGCGATTGGGCGTGGTTGGGATTGAGGGTGAGCGCGTTGCTCCACTCGCGCATGGCGTTGTCGTAATCTTCGTTGGCGTAATAGCTCAGGCCGCGATTGAAATATTGCTCCACACGATAATTGAGCTGGCGTTGAGCCTGGTCGAGATATTTTTTGGCCTGGGCATTGTCCGAGTCTTGCGCGAGCACACGATCGAACATTTCCATCGCGCTCACGAATTGCCCGCGGTTATAATATTCCTCTCCCTGCTCCAGTAGGCCTTTCAAGCCGACCATGGACAAGGCTTCGTTGCGCTTGCGGCTGGCGAGTTTGTTGCCCGAATCGATTTCCAGCACGCGCTCGAAAGCGATGGCGGCGCGCCGCCATTCTTGCGCCTCGAACAAGGCCATGGCATTGCGCATGTGATCTTCGATGCGGCCGCGCTTGTTCTCTTCAATGCGCTGGCGATAGCTTTTGGCGCCGGCATGGCCGGGCATCATGGCCAGAATCCCCTGAAATTCCTTGTCGGCGCGCTCGTAGTCACCGCGCAAAAATGCGCGCTCGCCGGCTTTCATTTTGTCCTGGGCAAAATTGTCGATGGCGGCTTGCAAGCCCTGCATTTCCCGGCGCGCCTCCGCATGGTTCGGCTCTAAATCCAAAACCTGGCGGTAAAGCTTATAGGCGTTGAGATATTGCTGGCGCCGCGACAGGCGCTGGCCTTCGGCCATTAAACGGTTGACCTTGAGCGCTTGTTGCTCCAAGCCCTTCTGGGTTTTTTCCAAATAACTTTGCGCCTCGGCATGTTGCGGCGTTAGGCGCAGCGCTTCTTCGAAAGCTTCCTGCGCTTTGTGAAAATTGCTCTGGCTGTAATATCCCAGGCCGCGCAAAAATAAATCGTCGGCCTGATCGTTGCGATAGTCTGCGAGCAGGCCCAAATATCTTTCCGCTTCGGGTTGATCCTTGCGCACCAGCAGAATGTTCTCAAACGCGCGTTGTGCCATCTCGTAATTGCCTTCATCATAAGCTTGCACGCCGCGCAGATAAAGCTGATTGGCGTAAATTTCGATATGCGGCTCGAGCACTTCCACGCGCCGGCGCGCCTGCCGGTGCTTGCGATCGAGCTTGAGCACGTTCAAATAATTCAGCACGGCGCCGATGTAGGCGCGCCGGGTCTCGAGTGAATCCGCTTCCGCCAACAACCGATTCACCCGTTGATTTTCCTGTTTGATTTTCGCGGCAAGCCCGCGCTGCAATTCCAGCACTTTTGTGCTTTGCGGCTCGAACGTGAGATAATGCTGCAATTCCGCATGGGCCGTGCGATAATCCCGGGCTTTTGCCCTGCTCGTGCCGCGAGAAAAATGCCGGCGGCCGCGTTCCGCAGCGCTCGCGCCCAAGCGCACGTTCAAACCGGCAAGAAAATGCCGGTCGGCAAAAGCATAGGCAAAATCAAAAGCATAGCTGTCACCCAATAATGACGCGCCCAAAGTTGCGCGCTGCGCATCGAAATCTTGCAGGCCGGCCGAGAGTGTGAAATGATGAACCGCGTAAGCCATGCCGAGGTGATTCGAAGTCTTTTCGCCTTGCCATGCTTGTGTGGCGAAGAGCGAAGGCCCGCGCCGGTGCGTGCGCAGCGCCATCCCGATTTTGTAATAAGATTGCAGCCGGTCGTCGTTGAAAGCCACCTCGCTGGCCTGCAAGCTCAACGCAAACAGATAGGGCGAAAGCGGCGCGCCGAATTTGGAAGTGGCGGACAACTCATCGGAAACCGGCAACCGCCCGAAGGGATGAACGATGAAGCCGAACGCAGAAGTGGCGAAAGTTTTATTCTCCAACCGGTTGCCATGCAGGGTGGCGCCGAGGGAGAAATAGCGGTTGAGTTCGCGGCCCCACGCGACACTGAGCCGCCGCAAATCCTCGTTAGCAAACGGCACACGCGTCCACACCACTCCCCAACCGCCGGCTTGCGGCCAAAAGCCGGAAATTCCCACGGTAGAGATTTTGAAATCATAATCGGGATTGATTGAAAAACGATGTTCGCGCGCAGCGCCCAGCAACGCCGGATGCCACACCGCTTGAAAAGGGTCGGGTGCAGCAATCAAATGCGCGCCGCCCAAGCCCAACGCGCGCACGGAGAGCGCGTCATTTTTAAAGAGAGTTTGCGCTGTCACCGCCGTAGCGGAAATCGTGGCCGCCAGCAATACCTGAAAAAACCAACGCTGCAACCTGTGCATAGATCCATCCCGTGAGTGATGAAATAAAGTAGCGCGAACTTCCAATCTAACGATCCACCAATCCTACAATACCCTTCAATCCTGCTCGTGATCGATCTCGCTGATCTCCACCTGTTTGCTGCGGCCTTTGACCATGATGGAATCCAGGCGCGTGATATGATAATTGCCGTTCAATTGCCGCGCGAAACCGGCTTCGGCAATGATCTGCCCGCTGCGCGCGAGGCTGCACAGGCGATTGGCGATGTTGACCACGTCGCCGATAACGGTGTAATCCATGCGATTTTTCGAGCCCATGTTGCCCATAACGGCCAGGCCGTTGTTAAGGCCGATGCCCAGCTCGAAAGTGATTTCACCCGAAACTTCGCGCCGGCGATTGAGCTCGCGCACCGCACGTTGCACGTCGACCGCGGCGCCCACCGCGTTTTCAATCATATTCGCGCCCTGGAAAATCGCCATGATTTGATCGCCCATGAATTTATCCACCACGCCGCCGTTGGATTCGATCAGGCGCGTTTGCAGATCGAAATAAATATTGATCAGCTTGACGATTTGCTCCGGCTCGCAATCTTCCGCAATCGCGGAAAAATTGCGAATGTCGGAAAACAAAATGGTGACGTGGCGGCGCTCGCCTTCATACGGCTCCACGCGGCCGCCGCCGCGCTCTTGAATCATTTCCACGGTGAGTTTGGAGAGGAATTTTTGCATTTGCAGTTTCTCGCGCAAATGCATGACCATGCGGTTAAATTCCAGCGCGAGCTGGCCGAGCTCGTCTTTGCTGCGCGGCTTGACGTGCACTTCGAGATTGCCGTTGCCCACTTCGCGCGCGGCGCGTGAAAGCGCGTGAATCTCATTCACCATCTTTTGCGCGAAAAAATAAATGATCCACACCGCCACCACCATGACCAGCGCGGCCATGGTTAGGATCAAACGCTTGGTGCGGGCCGTGGGTTGCAACAAAACCTCTTTGGAAAATCCGATGCAGGCCAGCCCCAAAAGCCCTTTTTGGCCGGTGGCGGGATTTTTCGCCATGATGGGATAGCTAAATTCATAAAAAGAATCATTATGCTTCAGGCTCACTTCCTCGTTTTGCGCCAGCTCCGCCAGCGTTTCTGCCTGAATGGGAAACTTTAGTCGATCGGGATCGGAGGCGCCGATCACCTGGCCGTTGCGGTCGAAAACGACGATGTACTCCAAACCGTTAATGCCCATTTGCATGGTCTGCTGCACTTGCAGTTTCACTTCGGCCAGCACATCCGGATTGTTGACGCTGAGCAGCATCGGCCCATGCACGCTTTGGCTCAATTTTTTGAGCAGCACGGTGCAGGTATTGCGGGTGGCTTCTTCCAATTCATGATGCTGAATCGGCAAAATCAGCGCGCTGAAAATAACGATCACCATCACCACGATAATGGCGATGTTGATGCTGAGTTTGAATTTGATTTCGAGCCCGCTGAAAAAATCCACGGCTTTTTCGTACACGCGCAGGGCTTGCTGGCGAAGCTTTTTAAGCAACATTTGTCTTTTTGCGCCGGCCCGAACGGGCGAGGCGTCACTCCCTTGAGTCTGGGTTCGTCAGAAAAACGGTTGCGTGGCGGCTTGGCTTTTTGAAACCAATGATCAATGGGTGCCCGCATGAAGACGATGCGACGCGATCCGGCGAAAATCTTTTCGCAACGCGGCGCTCTCTTGCCGGTAACTTTTATGTTCGGCGTGTGATCATGGAATAATAGAAGGGAAAACCGGATTGCCGGAAAAGAGAATTCCCGGTGTTGGGAATACGCGAGTTTACCTTGCTTGAATTATCGGGCAAAGTAACCAAAACCGTTTAAAGAGTCAAGCAAGATTTCTGTGCGGTTTTCACCGGTTCGCCGCGGTCGCGCTGTTTCTTTCTGCTAACATTTTTTATGCGCTTCTTTTCCGCATAATGCCGCGATTGTTCTTAAAATGATATTAGGGAATCCCATCTCTTGGCGAAAGATGAGAAGGAGCTCGGCTCGAACGCTTGACCAAATCCCGTATTTTTGCGCTGAACGATTTTTTCGAAGGTTGGTATGCAGCCGTCACCTCACAAGGTCGCTTCGTTGGGCGAAAAATTTGCCCTGGTCGTCGGCATCAACATCTATCGTGATGCCAATATCCCGCCTTTGCGTTATGCTGGAAACGACGCCGCCGCCATGCGCGATTTTCTCGTGCATCCCGAATTGGGAAAATTCAAAAAAGAAAACGTCCATCTTTTGGTTGATGAAGAAGCCACTTTGGGCGACATTCGTTCTCAATTCGTTTATTGGTTGAGCGCGCGCGTGCAAAACCAGGACGAGGTTTGGATTTATTTTGCCGGCCGCGGCACCACCGACCGCACTTTTGCCACCGCCACAGGCCAGCCCTTCATGAATTATCTCATCGCCCACGATACTTTGCGCGACGATCTGCCCGGCTCGGCGATTTCGCTCAAACAACTCGATGAATGGCTGGATCTGTTAGGTGAAGTGCGCATCGTGCTGCTGTTTGATTGCGGCTTTAGCGCCGTCGATCACGGCCGCGCGCTGGCTTCCAGCAAGCCCCCGGCTTTGGATGATATCGCTTTCCTGCCTGCCCTCACACAGGGCAAAAGAAGATTTCTGATGGCCGGCACGGGCGCGACCGAGATTTCCCTGGAAGACACGGAAATTGAGTTGGGATTGTTTTCGCGTATTTTATTGCAGCGCCTGCGCACCGCCGCGTTGATGCAAGGCGGAACTCAACTCACGTGGAACGAATTTTATCAAATCGTCGCCGCGGAAGTAAGCTGGCAGGCCGAAACGCGCGGCACGGCGCAAAAGCCGGTGAAATTCGGCGTATTGGCGGCAGAGCCGATTTTTGCCCAACGCAAAGCGCTCGCCCCGCCGGAAATTCTTCCTTTACGTGAGCTAAAATTCGAACCCCGGCCACCATCCGAACCCAGATTACAGCCCGAACCGAAGCTGCAACCGGAGCCCAAGCTTCAGCCCGAGCCCAAACCTTATTTCGAGCCGGAACCAATTGCCGTTGCGGCGATGGAGGCTCCGCAAAGCACGACCACCGCGGAAACGACCGCGGAAATATATCAAGACAATTTTCATGCGGCGACGGCGGAACACTCCGCAGAAATGTCGGAGACGCCGGCAGAAGAAGAGCGCTTCGATCCGGTGACGCACGAGCATATCGATGAGCTGCTGCATCAGGCGAAAGAAGAAGTGCGCGCCGGCAGTCTCTTTCGCGCACAGGACGTTTTAGAGAAGGCGACCGCGCTCGATCCCAACGACCGCCGCGCCGCCACGGGTTTGCGCAAAATCGAAGAAGCGGTGCGACAAACCGGCCGCGAGGAGCTTTTGAAAGCGGCATACAACGCCGCTCTGCGCTACACCGATGAAAAAAATTATGCCGAAGCCATGCGCTACTATGCGAAAGTGTTGGAGCTGGATGTCACCAGCGAATCGGCGCGCTTGGGCATTGAATCGTGCCGCGAGCTGCTCGATAAACAAAATGCCGCCAAAGGCTCGAACGGCCGGGTGCTCGCCAAGCCGCTGCATGATAAATCCGCGCATTCGCACCACCTGCCTTCTTTCAATGAAGTGATTTGGCCCTACATCGGCTGGGTGGCGCTCTTGGGCTGTATTTGGCAATTGTTCAGCCGGCCGGCGGAAGGCGACAGCACGGCATGGGTGTTTTGGAAGACGGTGGCCTTTGGCTTGGTGGGCGGGGTGATTGGTTTGGTGATTGGCAGCGGCGTGTATTTAGTGAGAAGAATCGCTGCGCATTTTGAAGCCGGGCGCACAAAGAGGGAGGCCATAGATGGATAATGACATTAAAAATTTCGTCAGTCAAGTTGGTGCGGTGGAACCTCCAAGAGATGATCAACATCTATCGGGCATTTCGCAGGGTTTTTGATTTCTGAGATCACAAAAACAGTTATTGCATCCCAGCAGATTTATGCTATCTTTTATTCTCAATTGAGTTGTGTAAAAACTAAAAGCTCAATAACAGGTTTAGCTTGGGGAGCCAAATGGGTTTGCTTTTATGAAGAAAAAGGGCTCGGTTAAAACAAGAAAATGGGACATGCGCAAAGAATATGATTTTTCTGAGACGCGTCCGGACAAATATGCAAAGAAGTATGTTGAGGGTACCAATATTGTAGTTATTGATCCGGATTTAGTCGAATTTTTCCCGGATTCGGAAAGCGTCAACGCTGTGCTGCGCGCTTTGGTTGCTATTGCACCAAAGTCTAAAATGAAGATCAAGAAGAGTTTGTCTGTGCAGAACAAATCTTCTTGAAGCAAAATAGCTTTTTCGGATCTCTGTGCCCGCAAAATTCTATCGTCATTCCGCTTTATGCCAATCCCTCTTCGGCTGATACGAGGTGCTCAATTTGCGGCGGCGTTGGTGCCGCTCTTGCGCCAGCTTGATCAATTCCTCCAATAAATCCGAATAGTGCAATCCCGTCGCTTCCCACAATTTGGGATACATACTGATTTGGGTGAAGCCGGGAATGGTGTTGATCTCGTTGAGATAGAACTGGTGGGATTCGCGCTCCAGCAAAAAATCCACGCGCGCCATGCCTTCGCATTCACATGCGGTGAAGCCTGAGATCGCGGTGTCGCGCATTTTATCCGCCACCTCCGCCGGCAATTTCGCCGGAAGGTGAAGCTCGGAGGCGTTGTCAACGTATTTGGCGTCGTAATCATAAAATTCATTCGAGGGCACAACCTCGCCGCACACCGAAGCGCGCGGCTGGAAATTGCCGAGCACGCTCACTTCGATTTCCCGCGGCGCCGACACGGCTTCTTCGATCAAAATTTTATGATCATAGCGCGCCGCCTCTTCAATGCCCTGCACCAACTCCTCCTCATCGTGCGCTTTCGTGATGCCTACGCTCGAACCCATATTGGCGGGTTTCACAAAGGCGGGCAAACCCAACGTATCGCTGATGGTTTCGAGCATCTGCTTTTGCGTCATCCCCAACAATTGCTGGGACTGTACCGGTGCGCGGTAGGGCTTTTCGATCGGATGCTGCCAATCGACGTGGCGCAGCCACAAATAATCCACTACTGGAATTCCCGCCTGCCGGCACAAGGCTTTTTGCACGACTTTGTCCATGCAGACCGCCGAGCCTAAAACGCCCGCGCCGACATAGGGCAAATTCGCCAATTCCAACAAGCCTTGAATCGTCCCGTCCTCGCCATACGGGCCGTGCAATACGGGAATCACGACGTCAATTTTTTCCGAAAGCGCCGTCAACGTCGCAGAACCCTCGTGGAAGGGCGCGCATGCAATCAGTTTTTGTGCTGTGGGATCCGGTGAAACAATGGCGGTAGAACGACCAGGCTCCGCGCCGCTTTGCAACAACCCGAGCGCTTCGCTGTCGGCCAGCCAGTGTCCGGCTTTGCTGATGCCCAGAGGAATGATTTCGTATTTCGATTTGTCGAGCGCATTCATTACGGAATAGGCCGACACCAGCGAGACTTCATGCTCGCCCGAGCGGCCTCCAAAAAGCACGCAGACTTTGAGTTTCTGCATAGGAACGCTCTTGCTCAATTGTGTTTTTTTTCTTCGAGCATTTTTTGCAACTGCTCAACATCCAATTCCGCTAGGAGCGCTTTGAGTAGATGTTCGTTCTTCAATAAAGCGGCGATAATCTTTTCTTCGCTCAAGGCGGCGATGATCTTTTCTTCGCCCAAGGCGGAGATGATCCTTTTTTCTTCCACGACCGACAAAATATTCCGCAAGGATTCTTCGCGAATATTTAACATGATGTTTCTGACCTCGCTTTCATAAAGATCAACGATAGCTTCCACGATCGGAGATTTTTCTTGCTTGCCAAGGCAGGAAAGAAAAAGGTGTTGCCGTCTTGTTTGATTGGTAAAAGCCCGCAGCTCTTCGGGCAGCAACTCGTCAGGTAAATCGCCGAAGGCAATTACGTAAGAAATCATATCGGCATTGCGCCGATATACCTCCGGCCGGAGTTGTTCAAAGCCAAATTTCGGCAAGGCCTTTTCAAGCCTGGGAGTCAAATGATGTACCAGCGCGGTTAAAGTAACTTCAGAAACTTCCTCCAGACTCTGCTTTGCCATATAATGCCAGCCATAGGCCAACAATTTGGGCAAATCTTGGACTTCGAAACGATCCTGTTCGGTCTTGATTTCCATGACATTGTGCTGGCGGAAATAGTCAAAGAGCTGTGGAAATTTCAAATCGGGGATCCAACCCGGCTTTGTAGAAATGGCTACGACATCAATCTCAAGCGGCAAATCTCCTACTTTCAAATGATCAATAACGTTGAGATTCGATTTTTCAAAGCGCCATCTGAGCAACTGAATCAAGCGTGCTTCAAAAGGTTTATAATCCGGGCGGCTTGTGTTCATAGTTCGTGTTTTCCCCGTTTCCAAATCCTTATTTCTGCTGGAGTGCAATTTAATCGTGGACAGCAAGATTTGCAAGGAAATACTTGGCAACAGTATACGACTTATAGAATGAGCAAGGTTGCTGATCATTCGCTCCATTTTTCCGCTTGAAATTCACGATTAATTTCTTAGTTTGCCAGAAGAGATAAGAATGAAACGTAAGAGGTAAAACGTAATGCGTAAAACGTGAAGCGTAATTACGTTTTACGCATTACGGCTTACGGCTTATTATCCACGAGCAACACACTATAAATAAAATTTACTCATCATAACCTCGGGGCGGGTTTATGACTTTATCCTGGCAGTCTATTGAAACGGCGCCGGCGGAAATCGTGCAGCGGTTGGCGCGCGAGCTGAACGTGCCGCCCATCATCGCGCGCGTCATGCTCAATCGCGGCATCGATTCGCATGCCGCGGCGCTGACTTTTTTTCGCACCAATTTGGAGCGCATTCATGATCCGTTTGCCATGGCGGATATGAAAACCGCGGTGCAACGGCTGACGCAGGCGCTGGAACGGAACGAAAAAATTCTGATCTATGGCGACTACGACGTCGATGGCACTACCGCGACGGCGTTGATGCGGCTGGTCTTGCGCGAGCTTGGTTTTGAGGTTCCGTACTATATTCCCGACCGTTTGAAAGAAGGCTACGGCATTTCGCGGGCCGGCATCGATCTCGCCCGCGCACAGGACGTCAAGCTCATGATTACGGTAGATTGCGGGGTCAGCGCGGTGAAAGAGATTGCTTACGCGCGTGCACATGGCATCGACGTGATTGTTTGCGATCATCACCAGCCCGGGCACGAACTGCCGCCGGCCACGGCTTTGCTCGATCCTAAACGCAGCGATTGCCCCTACCCTTTCAAAGAGCTGGCCGGCGTGGGGGTTACGTTCAAATTGCTGCAAGGTTTGTTTGCACACTTGCAGCGCGACACGCAAACGTTGTTTCGCCATCTCGATCTTGTGGCCGTGGGCAGCGCGGCGGACATCGTGCCGCTGGTGGACGAGAACCGCATTTTTGTCAAAGCCGGTTTGGAAAAACTCAATCACACGGAGAACGTCGGTCTGCAAGCGCTGATTCAGGTTTGCGGTTTGCAAAATTGTCCGCTCACCACCAGTAACATCGTTTTCGTTCTTGGGCCGCGCATCAATGCCGTGGGCCGGATGGGCGACGCCGGCCGCGCCGTGAAACTGCTCACTTCGCAAGACATGTCGCAAGCGATGGAGATCGCGCGCGTGCTCGAAGTCGAAAATCGCGAACGCCGCAACGTTGATGAAGAAACCTATCGTGAAGCCGTGGCCATGATCGAGGCGCAAGGCGATCACGAGAAGCGCCATGCGTTCGTGCTTTATAAAGAAGACTGGCACAGCGGCGTCATCGGCATCGTGGCCTCGCGCATTGTGGAAAAATATTACCGGCCTACGGTTTTGATTTCGATCCAGAACGGCGTGGGCAAAGGCTCGGCGCGCAGCGTCAGCGGATTTGATTTGTATCAGGCGCTGCAAGCATGCGAATCCTGTTTGGCGGGCTTTGGCGGGCATAAGTATGCCGCGGGCTTGAGCGTGGCCGCCGAAAACATCGACGCATTCCGCGCGAGTTTCGAGCAGGCCGCAGCGAGCAAGCTCACGCCGGAAATGCTCACTCCGCGTTTAATGATCGATGGTGAGATTTGCTTGCCGGAAATCGACAGCCGCTTCATGAAGTTTTTGGAAGCGCTCGCGCCTTATGGGCCGCAGAACATGCGCCCGATCTTTGTGGCGCGCGGCCTGCGCGTGGTGGGCACGCCGCAAATCGTCGGCAATAATCATCTCCGCTTTTTCGTAACGCAGAACGACAAAAAAATAGATTGTATCGGCTTCAGCCTCGGCGATTTGCTGCCGCGCCTCAGCAACAGCCGCACCGACGTCGATATGGCCTTTTTGGTGGAAGAAAACACCTGGCAGGGCCGCACCACGATTCAATTACGGGTGAAGGATATCCGTTAAATTTGTTACGCAAGCCATTGAAGCGAAGTTTTATGTTTGAAATAAGAAAGCGAGGTCAAATATGAACGTAATGGCATTTGAAGGAGTTGTCGATAACGGCCAGATCCGGTTGAGTGCAGACGTGCGCTTGCCGGATAAGGCCAAAGTCTATATCATTATCCCGGAAATGGAAGGCAAGAAAGTCGCCCACATTTACAGCCCGCGTTTGGCGCATCCGGAACAAATCGATGACTTTGAAATGGAAGTAGTCGAGGGGCCAAATCATGCCAGCGTATGACACAACATTATTCAAGCCGCCAGCGCCGCTGGCAAAAGTGACGCTGCGCAATTCTTTTCTTATTCACTCCCTCGAGGCAGCATGAAAGTTTTTCCATCTCAGCTTAATATCAAAAGCGAAGAATACAAAAAACGCCGCAACTATTATTTGCAATTATTGACCGAGCTGAATCTGCGCGCGAAAACCGTGCGCGAGCCGGCGCCCGAAGCCGTGCAAAAATTGCAAAAACGCGGCAAATATCCGGCGCGCGAAAAAATCAAAAAAATTTTAGACCCTGATTTTGCGCCGCTGGAAATCGGCTTGTTCGCCGCATGGGATATGTACCAGGACATTTCCGGCGGCTATCCCTCCGCCGGCACGATCGTGCAGATCGGCAAAGTTTCCGGCAAGCTCGCGGTGGTTGTGGCGAATGATCCGCTGGTGAAAAGCGGCGCATGGGTGGAAATCACCTGCAAAAAAAATTTGCGGGCGCAGGAGATCGCCATGGAAAATCGCCTGCCCATCATTTACATGGTCGATTCCGCGGGCGTAAATCTCGAGCGCCAGGCTGAAATTTTTCCCGACCGCGAACATTTCGGCAGAATCTTCCGCAACAACGCGAAGATGGCGGCGATGGGTATTCCGCAAATTTCAGTCGTGTTCGGGTTTTGCGTTGCTGGCGGCGCCTATTTGCCCGGCATGTCCAGCGAGCTCGCGATGATCACCGAGCATTCCAGCATGTATTTGGCCGGCCCGTTTCTGGTGAAAGCTGCGGTCGGGCAGGAAGTCGATTCCGAAACGCTCGGCGGCGCGACCATGCACAACGCCGTCTCGGGCGTGGCGGATTATCGCTTCGATACGGAAGACGAAGCCTTTCAGTTCATTCGCGATCAAATGGCGTTGTTGAATTTATCGCCCACGCGCCTTTATCATCCGGCCGCAAGCGAAGAGCCGCAATACGATCCCGACGAGTTGCTCGGCATTTTGCCGAATAATGCTTCGGGCACGTATGACGTGCGCGAGATTCTTTGCCGCCTCGTTGATGGCAGCCGCCTCGAAGAATACAAGCCGGAATTCGGCAAAACGATTGTGACTGCATTCGCGCGCATCGGCGGTTATTCTGTCGGCCTCGTTGCCAATGCCGGCCTCCCGGTGAAGCGTGAGATGCCGCCGGATCATTTGGGCCGGCCGCAGCCGCCGCAAGTGCAAATGGGCAATGTGATCTATTCCGATTCCGCCAACAAAGCTTCGCATTTCATCATGTTGTGCAACGAACGCCGCATTCCGCTGATCTTTTTGCACGACGTCACCGGCTTCATGGTGGGCAAGCAGGCGGAAAGCGGCGGCATCATTCAAGACGGCGCGCAGTTCGTGAACGTGCAGGCCAACTCCATTGTGCCGAAGTTTTCGTTGATCGTGCGCAACAGCTATGGCGCGGGTAATTACGCCATGTGCGGCAAAGCCTATGACCCGCGCTTGATTTTCGCCTGGCCAACGGCTAAATTGGCGGTGATGGATGGCGGCATCGCCGCCGATACGGTGTTGTTGACGAAGAAAGAGCTTGCCGAAAAAGAGCGCGCAGAATTTCGCAAAAAGCTGGTGGACAAATATAATGAAGAAGCTTCGCCTTATTTCACCTCCGCGCGCATGATGGTTGACGGTATTCTCGATCCCAGAGAAACGCGGCGCATGCTCGTCACCGGTCTGGAAATGGCGGCGCACAATGCCGAGGTGGGTGAGTTCAAGACGGGTGTGATGAGGATGTGAAAAGATAAAACGGATAAAACCGAAAAGCAGCCAATATGAAAAAGAATGGCAAACAGAGCCGCTGGATTTGCACGTGCTCATCGAGAAAGAAGGGCGGTTGTATTCCGCCCTGTGCTTGGAATTGGACGTCGCCTCACAGGGTCGTTCCGTTGCGGAGGCGAAAAAGAACATTGCGGAGGCCGTTCCGCTTTACCTTAAAAGTGTGTATGCTGATGGCGATGTACGAGATTTCTTTCCGCGATCGGCGCCGTTGGAAGAATGGTCCAAGTTTTTTTTGTAGGAGGTAACACCATGGCCGATTTTTATTCCGCTTTCAGCAATGACTGGAGCAACCTGCAAAAAGCTCTCAAGGAAAATAAAACTGAAAGGGATCACGTAGAGCGCTGTAAAACTCTTGCCCGATCCATAGAATGGAATACAACCAATGCCGGCAGAGATTTTTCTCAGATGCTATCCAGTGGCGGCATCAAGGATTTTGAAGACGTGCTTAGACAGATTAAAGAAGCGCCTCGCACTGAAAACGCGCCAGAGTTGCAAGAGGCTTCTCGCTTGATCGAACAAATCATGCACGTTCACGATTTGGGGAAGTACGTAGTCGAAAGCAGTGGGCTCAAATATCGCGGAGCCGACCATGAAAAACGTTCGGCAGCAATCGTCTTGGAAAAAGCGGGCGCGCTCGAATGGCGGCCAATAAACGTGGTCTTGCTTCATGATTTGGCTTTGCATCACGGCCTGCTTGGCATCACCCGCACCGGCGAAGCTTCCCTGGCGTTTCTTTGGCCGATACTTGAATCGCTCGAGCCTCTTTCAACTCACAGAAAACGGCTCTTCCTTGATCTGCTCATCGTTCTGACCTGCTGCGACGCGGGCGCGACATTGGATGCTCAAACAAAGAAGTATTATTTGGATGATTCGCGCGTTACGCTTTATAAAGAGACTGTTGATGATTTGCTCGAGGTCTCGACTCACGGCGATGCGTTCGCCGCTCTTTTTCAGAAAGCCTCGGATTTCGAATATACGGTTGAGCGCATCGGCCGAATCGTGACTTCCGGCAGCAGAAATTTGTTCGCTAGCAAACAAGCGATCCGAGAAGCCCTTGAGTCGGTGGTCGAACTTGGCTTGCTCGATTTAAAAAAATTTGCCCGGACACGATTTGATCATGGCTTTTATGTGTTCGAGCCGCTGCTTTGGGATCTCAATGAAGGAAAAGAAGGAGAAGTCTCTCGGGAAAATTTGATAAAGCTGCTTTCTTTGATTGGCTTTCTTGCTAGCGGGGACGAAGAATTGGCGGCTATTCGCAAATATGAGCAATTATCAAATGGAGGCACAAAAGATTGGTTGTCGGTGATCGGCCTGCGCGATTCTTTTTCCATGCGAGACGATAACTATAAGAAACGAAACGGCAAACGTTATGAGTTGTTGCTTGAGGCGGTTCAGACAGGCAACCCAGTCGGGATTCATCAGGAAATCATCACTGCCATTAACCAAACATAAAAAGCACTAACACACAAAATTTTTCAAAACTATCTGATGGTCTGCAGCGCGAGAGTGAATCGTTGAAGTTAAAGCAGGGATAAGCATGCCGCGCTTTGAATTGATTTATGCTCCACAGATTAAACAGCATTTGCGCGCCATCGAGCAAAAGTATCATGTTTTAATTCGTAAGACGATAGAAGAACAATTATGAAAATTGCATCTGCTACGGACATTAACGCGCGCTTCAATGCTTATTTGAAAGCGTCGGAAAGCGGGCCGGTCATCGTTACCAAAAAAGGCAAGCCGGTTGCCGTGCTGCTTGCATTAGAAGATGAAGATGAAGATGAATTGGAACGTTTGATTCTGGCTTATTCTCCCAAGCTTCAAGCCATCTTAAACAAAGGCCATCAACAGATTCGAGAGACGGGCGGCATTAAACACGAAGAGTTTTGGCAAGCGATGGAAAGCTGAGACGACGATTTAAACAAATCGAATGTGATAACATGATTGCGACCGAGCAAAACTTCTACGGTATTAACGACGAACTGATCCAAGAGATCACCGGGCGCATCGTGCGAGAGTTTCATCCGCACAAAATCATTTTGTTCGGATCGCATGCTGCTGGCCGGCCGCGGCAAGACAGCGACCTGGATTTGTTCATTATCATGGATTCGGATTTGCGACGGGATTATCGCGCTGCTGAAATTTACAAACTTTTCCGGCATCGCTGTTTTGCCATGGATGTCATTGTTTACACCCCAGAGGAAGTGAAAATGAGCCTTGAGCGTCGCAATCCATTTATTCGTGATCTTCTGGGTGAAGGAAAAGTTCTTTATGAGCGAAAGCAAAAACTATCGTGATTGGCTTGCAAAATATCCGCTGGATTTGCCTATAATGTTTCCTCTCAAAGAGGCAAAAGAAGCCTTTGATCACGCGCGCGAAGTCCTGGGCTTCACGCGCAAGAAACTGATGCCGGAAGTCGAATAGAGCAACATCACCTGGCAATAGTCGATCATTATGCAAGAAATTCTCCAAAAACTTTCTCAAGCTCTTGCCTCCGAGCACGACGTCGTTTTTGCCTATCTCTTCGGCAGCGTGGCCAAAGGGCGCAGCGGGCCGTTGAGCGATGTCGATGTCGCAGTGTATTTCGATCCCGGCGGCGATGCCCACTCGCGTTTTCATCGGCGAATAGAGTTGATGTCGAAGTTGGGCCGCGCGCTCCGGCGTGACGACGTCGAGGTCGTGCCGCTGCAGGATGCGACGCTAGATTTGGCTTTTGAGATTTTAGCAGGCGGCCAATTGATTTTTTCGAATGATACCGCCAAGAAAGCCGATTTTGTTTTTGAGACGCTTCGCCGTTATCACGATGAGGCGCCACGTCGACGCTTCGAATGGGAAGTGCTTCGCGGAAAAATAAAAAAAGGAATCTATGGTCGTCCGGCCCGAAACTATTCGCGTGCGCCTCAAGAAGCTTGATGAGATGATCGCGCGCTTGGAAAGAATACGTGCGCGTGGCGCTGAAGAGTACTATGATGATGCCATGCTGCAATTGGCAACCGAGCGCGCTTTACAAATTGCGACGCAATGCGTGCTCGACATTGGAAATCACATCATCGCCGAAACCTCGCTGCCGCTGCCGGAAGATAATGACGAAATCATTTCGACTCTGGTGCAAGCAAACATCCTCTCGCCGGAGCTCGGAAAAAAATTGAAAGGCTTGGGGGGATTCAGGAATGCTTTGGTTCATGATTACGTCACGCTCGATCACGAGCACATTTTTCGCGAGCATCTCGGACGGCTGGATGACCTGCGTGATTTCGCTGCTGAAGTCGTGGCATTTGTTGATCGGCTTGAAAAAGGTTCAGCGTCATAATTTTGCGTTTCTCAAAATAGGCACAGACGTGAACGTTAAAAAATCTCCTCTCCTCCTCGCCAACGGCCAGGGCTTTTGGGGCGATTCGATTCTCGGGCCGGTGCGTTTGGCGCGCGAAGGGCCGCTGCATTATCTCACGCTCGACTATCTTGCCGAAGTCACGATGGGCATCATGCAGAAGCTTTACCAGCGCAACCCCGAAGCCGGTTACGCCACCGATTTCATTCAAATGCTGGAGCGCATTTTGCCGGAATGCCATGAGAAAGGCATCAAGATTATCGCCAGCGCCGGCGGCGTGAATAGCGCGGCCTGCATGCGCGCGACCGGCGAAGTCATCAAAAAGCTTGGACTAAAAAATATCACCGTCGCCACCGTTACCGGCGACAATATTTTGTCGCGCCTGGCGCAATTGCAAACGCAGGGCGAGCTTTTTAAAAACCTTGACGACGGCCGGCCGCTTTCTGCAATTGCCGGAAAAATTGCTTCGGCCAATGCTTATCTCGGCGCATTTCCAATCGCCGAAGCATTGGATCGCGGCGCAGATATTGTCATTTGCGGTCGCGTCACGGATCCATCGCTCGTGCTCGGCCCGATGATTCATGAGTTCGGATGGAAGCCCGAGGATTGGGATAAACTCGCTGCCGGCACGGTTGCCGGCCACATCGTCGAATGCGGGGCGCAATGCACGGGCGCGAATTACACGAACTGGCGCGAGATTGAGGATTTTGCGCGCATTGGCTACCCCGTTATCGAAGCATACGACAGCGGTGAGTTTTTCATCACCAAACATGAGAACACCGGCGGCAAAGTTTCAATTGAAACCGTGGCTTCGCAACTGGTTTATGAAATGGGCGATCCGCGCAAGTATCTCACGCCCGATGTGATTGCGGATTTTACCACGATTCAACTCGAGCCGGCAGGCAAAGATCGCGTGCGCGTGTACGGCATCAAAGGCCGGCCGGCTACGGAATTTCTGAAAGTCAGCATCAGTTATGAAAATGGCTATAAAGCAACCGGGCAATTGGTGATCTCCGGCCCCGAGGCTTTGGCGAAAGCGCGTTTGTGTGCGGATATTATTTGGAAACGATTGGAGCTTGACGGCGCCGCTTTTTCTGAAGACGAAAAACTGGTTGAATTTCTCGGCAGCGGCGTTTGCCATGAAGGCATTGTTTCACCTCTCGATCCACCCGAAGTCGTGTTGCGCGTGGGGGTGAAAAACGCGGATCGCAAAAAAGTCGAACGCTTCGGCATGGAAATCGTGCCGCTGGTAACCAGCGGCCCGCCGGGAGTAACAGGTTATGCCGGTGGCCGGCCGAAAGCGACGGAAATTATCAGCTATTGGCCGGCGCTGGTGAGGAAGAGAAGGATTGAGGCGAAGGTGGAGGTTGTCGGCTAATGAGCCAAGGCCAAAAAAGAAAATATATTTGATCGACTATGGATACAAAATATACTAGAGATGGTATAACAATATTCCAAGGAGACTCCTTGGATTTTTATGAGCACTGGAAGTCTCCGATTGTTATTATCTCGGACGGTCCTTATGGACTAAACAGCTTCATTGGCGATCCTCCTACGCCTTCTCAACTTGATGAGTGGTACGAACCGCATATCGCAGCGTGGTCGCGTTTTTCCACCCCTTTAACCACTCTTTGGTTTTGGAATAGCGAAATAGGTTGGGCTACTATTCATCCCGTCTTATTAAAATACGGATGGGACTATCGCAGTTGTCATATCTGGGATAAAGGCATTGCTCACATCGCGGGAAATTCGAATGGACAAACTCTTAGGAAGTTTCCTGTTGTGACGGAAGTTTGTGTGCAATATACCAAAAGAGTTCTCTTCCAAGTTAATGGGCATGCCCTCTCTATGCAAGAATGGCTAAGGTACGAATGGGAAAAAACGGGGCTTCCCTTTAGCAAAACAAACGAAGCCTGCGGAGTCAAAAATGCCGCGACGAGGAAATACTTCACCAAAGATCACTTGTGGTATTATCCTCCGCCGGAAGCATTTGCACAGTTAGTTGTGTATGCGAATAAGCACGGGAATAAAAAAGGGCGGCCCTATTTTTCGATAGACGACAATGAATCCCTGACGCAGAAGCATTGGGAGAGCATGAGAACCAAATTCAATTTTGAAAATGGCGTTACAAACGTTTGGCACGAGCCTGCGGTCAGAGGGATCGAGAGATTTAAGAAACAAAATAAATGCATTCATATGAACCAAAAGCCGCTGAAGCTGATAGAGCGTTGCATCAAAGCTTGCGCTGACGAAGGGGATGTCGTTTGGGAGCCCTTTGGTGGATTATGTTCGGCTGCGGTCGCGTCTCATAAGTTAAAAAGGAAATGTTATGCCGCAGAAATCAACGTTGACTTTTATCGCATAGCTATTGAACGTTTGGCTCATTACGACGTAATCATGGAGCTATTCGAATGACAAAGGTCCCGCCAGAACCCGGAGTTATTTTACCCAGCGAAGATTGGGAGCACTTTGATCTTTATCGGCGTGTTAAGGCGGCGTTAGATGGTTTGTTCATTCATTTCAATACAGAGACCTACATCGAAGGCATTTCTGCGACTGATATCTTTACTTTGAATGCAACGTTAGGAGCAACGATTGAAGATCAAGTTGTCAGCACGTTGAATCAAATGCGCTCGATTTGGGATCCTAATGGCAATTATTCTTTATATAGTTTTATGAGGCAGGCACAAACCTTTCCCGACGTCTTATTTAAAGGGCAGTCTGACAACAAAGAATCCACCGAAATCATTTTGGGGATTGAATTGAAAGGTTGGTATTTACTTTCCAAAGAAGGCGAACCGAGTTTCAGATACCAAATCACACCCGGTGCGTGTGCTGTGCAGGACTTTTTGGTCGTTGTGCCGTGGGCGTTAAAAAATGTTATTTCTGGGCATCCTCGTGTTTTTTCGCCCTATGTAGTATCAGCAAAATATGCGGCTGAACTTCGAAATTATCATTGGAGGTATGGGCGCAAATCCGGTTCTGATCAAAATATCGTCTCCCCCCCCATGGTGTATCGCCATATCCATCGAAATCTGATCACATCTTGGATCGGCCGAAAGCAGATGCGGGAGGCAACTTTGGCAGATTTGCTAGAACCGGAATAATGGATTCATATATTATGAAAGCCAAGCAAGAAAGACTATGTGGCATACCAGCCGAATACTGGCTGCAATTCTTCAAAATTTTTGTTGAGCAGCGTGAGGACAAAGCGATTAGAGAGCAAATCGAAAAGCTTAAAAAGAAAGCTCACGAAGCCGCGACCGTCATGGAAATAGGCCAATCCGACAGCATTAAAAATATTTTAAGTGAGGTAGAAGCATTGTTGAATGTATCAAGGGACACCTGACTATATGTGCCTCGTTGCGGCGAGAAAGCCTTCAGCCGCATAACCACGGAAAAAGTTCGAAGCCTGATTCACGACGAAGCGCAATCGGTCAAATCCGTCGAAATGAAGGTCTTCTCTTACGCGTAGATAGCGCAAACATTTTTTAATACCGTCACTACCGAACCCACAACTTGAATAAGGAACATCTGTGATGAAGGAACAACCCCGGGAAGTCGCAGCAAAATTGCAGGAGCTTTCTGCTGCCTTCGATTTTAAAAGCCCGAATCTGGCCATGATTCTGGCGGCCGGCCACGGCAAGCGCATCAAATCGGAAAAATCCAAAATGCTGCATATGATTTGGGGTGTGCCCACGGTGACGCGTGTGGCCAATGCTGCGCGCGACGGTTTGGAAACCTCGAATCAGGTTTTAGTCGTCGGCATCAAAGCGCTGGACGTCGCGAACGCGTTGGCCAAAGCCGCGCATCGCATTTTTGTTTTTCAAGAAAATCAAAAAGGCACGGGCGATGCCGTGCGGGTGGGCTTGCAGCCTTTGCTGAAAGATAATTACTCCGGCGCCGTTTATATTTTCCCCGGCGACATGGGCCTGCTCGATAGCCGCGCCATTCGCGATTTCCGCCGCGATTTTGAAACCAATGGTTGTGACATGATGGTGCTCACTGCGGATTATCAAGGCAAGCCCGAAGAAAATTATTACGGGCGCATCATTCGCGTGCCGGCCAAAGACCTCGAGGGCAAATCCGCCGGCGGCGATTCCGGCAAAGTGATCGAAATCGTGGAGCATCGCGACATTCTCGCGTTCGATCCTCACCAGCCGCATCACATTCGTTTCAACCGCCGCGAGTATGAATTCACCCGCGACGAATTGCTCGCCATTCCCGAATTCAATACCGGCGTCTATGCCTTCAAATGCGGCCCGTTGGTGAAATATATTGATACGCTGCAAACCAACAACGCCCAGGGCGAACTGTATGTCACGGATTTGATCGCGATCTTCAATCAAAACGGCCTGGCGGTGCGCGCCTCGCGCGCGAAAGATTACAATACCGTGCTCGGCTTCAACAACAAAAGCGTGTTGAAAGAGATGGAGAAAATCGCGCGCGAGAAGGCTTACGACCGCCTCAAAGACATTATCATGATCGACGACAAAGACGATTTTTTCATCGCTGACGAAGTCATCGAGCAAATTATTGGACTGGATATTGCGCATGCACCGCTTGATATCGCCATCGGCAAGGGCGTGCACCTCGGGCCGAACGTGAGCCTCAGCAAAGGCGTGGCGATCAAAAGCCGGGCGGTGCTGGACGGCAATATTCAACTCGGCGAAAACGTCGTGATTCACGAGAACGTGCATCTCAGCACCTATCCCCATCAAGCACTGACGGTCGGCAAAAACTCACGTATTTTTCAGGGCGACATCGTGAAGGGCAATTTGACGATCGGCGAAAATTGCCAGATCGAATCCGGCGTGAACATGACCGGTGCGGACGATCATCCCACACGCCTCGGCAACAATGTCTTGATCAAAGGCACAAGTTACATCTTTGGCTGTATCGTCGAAGACGACATGTGGATCGAGCATTCGGTGTTGAAGAACAAACACGTCGAGCGCATCGTGCGCCGTGACGGCAGCGTGCAGCCGGTGCGCTGGGTACTGCCCTTGCCCGAGGGCTTGGATTCGATTCATTCGATGGAGAAGAAGTAGTTTTCTATTGCTGATTAGCAAAGACGGAGAACCACATGGAGCAGGTGATTTTAAATGAAGGCCGCCTCAAGGAAATCATGAAAACTGCTTTCCTTGAAGCCTTCGAGGAAAAGAGAAGCTTGTTATATGATCTCATCGCCGAGGTATTGGAGGACATGGCGTTGGTGCAAGCCATTAAGGAAGGGGAAAATTCCGCCTCAGCAAGTAGATCTGAAGTATTCAACGTACTTGAAGGCCGGGCGTGAACGTTGACTTCAAAACCAGTTTTACTCGCGATTTGAAAAAGATCAAAGATAGAGACTTGTTGCAGGAAGTAAAAGCCGTAGTAGAAGAAATCGAACTGGCCGCAAGCCTTTACTTGGTCAAAAACATCAAGCAGCTTCGAGGTGGAAGCAATTACTTTCGCATCCGGATCGGTGATTATCGCGTCGGATTAAAGATCGAGGGCGACGTCGTTTGCTTTGTGCGATTCCTGCATCGCAAAGAAATCTATCGATATTTTCCGTAAGCAACAATTAATTCAGAATAGAAGCTTGTCATGAAACGAATCTTTCTCTCCCAAATTGCCTATGCCCGCAGCGGCGACAAAGGCGACGCCAGCAATGCCGGTATCGTGGCCTACAACCGACCGGGTTATGAAGTGCTCAAAAGAATTTTGACGCCGGAAAAGGTGAAAGAGCATTTTAGGCAAATTTGCCACGGGCCGGTGGAACGTTATGAGGTCGAAAATATTCTCGCGCTCAATTTTATTTTGCATGATGCTCTCGGCGGCGGCGGCTCGGAAAGCTTGAAATCCGATGCGCAAGGCAAGACCCATGGGCTGGGGTTGTTGGAGATGGAGGTCGAAGTGCCGGAAGAGTTTGCAGTCAATAATTTCTAAAACGTCAAGCGTAAAATGGAATCGCGCATTACGCATTACGCATTACGCATTACGTTTTACGTTTTACGCATTACCCAATTACGGCTCACGCCTCACGGATGAATCATGGCCGATTTTAAGTTCGTCAAATACACGATCCAAGATAGCATCGCTCGTTTGATTCTCAACCGCCCGCCGGTGAATGCGCTCAATCGACAATTAGCGGGCGAAATTTTTGCTGCGGCAAATTTGATCAATCGTGATGCCAAACGCAAAGAAGTGCGCGCAGCAATCATTTCTTCTGAAGGGCAGCATTTTTGCGCCGGCGCGGATTTGAAAGAAAGAAAAGAAATTGCAGAAGACCAGGTCGAGCAAGTGGTGCAAGGCATACGTGACGCGATGCAAGCAATCGCAGACATTAAAGTGCCAACCCTTGCTGCCATTCGCGGCTCGGCCCTGGGCGGCGGCATGGAATTGGCGCTGGCGGCCGACATTCGCATTCTCAGTGAAAACGCCAAAATGGGATTGCGCGAAACCGCGTTGGCGATTTTGCCCGGCGCCGGCGGCACGCAAAGATTGCCGCGTTTGATCGGCTATGCGCGCGCGTTGGAATGGATTGCAACCGCGAAAATTTTTGACGCGCAGGAATGTTTGCAGCACGGCGTCGCCAATCGCGTCGTGCCCGAGGCCGAATTGCAAGAGGTTGCGCTTGATTATGCCAAGCTGATTGCCGCCAACGGGCCGCTCGCCGTGCAATATGCCAAGGAGGCGGTGCAACGCGGTTTGGATCAGCCGCTCGAAATTGCTTTGCAAATCGAATTCGAATGTTATCGCCGCATCATTCCGACCGCGGACCGGCGCGAGGCATTGCAGGCCTTCAGCGAGAAACGGGCGCCGGTTTTTCGAGGGGAATAATAATGGATTTTCAAAACGAAGCCTGAACATGGACAAAAGCGAAATCCAAACTTGTTTGGAGAAACTCAATGAGGAATTGCGCCTCATGGACGTCAAAGGCGAAGTTTGCCTTTATGGCGGTGCCGTCATGTGTCTAGTATTTGACGCTCGCCCCAGCACCAAGGATGTCGACGCCATTTTCAAGCCGGCGCAGCAAATGCGAGAAGCGATCAAACGCGTTGCCGAGGCCTTTCATTTGCGCGAAGACTGGCTCAATGACGCTGTGAAAGGTTATGTTGTGCCGCATCCGCAACGCATCTTGTGGGATTTTTCCAATCTCAAAGTATTCGTTCCCGAGCCAGATTATCTTTTGGCTATGAAAACGCTGGCGGCCCGCGTGGAAGCTGCGGACAAGCAAGACGTTGAATTCTTGATCGAACATTTGCATCTGCAAACGCCGCGCGAAGTATTTGCCATTCTCGAAAAGTATTATCCGCGACAACAGGTCAAACCGGCAACACAGTATTTTATTGAAGAGTTGTTTGAAAAATGACGACGCTTCGGGAAACCAAACAACGCATCGCAGCCGCGCCGGCCCATTGGGTTGTTGCCCTCATGGATTTTGTCGACGATTTTCGGTATTATAAAAATCAGGCAGCGGTGGCACAGCCGTTTGAGTTGAATGATGAAAGATTCGACGCGTTGCTGGCGGCAACGGCGCATTATTTGTGTGATGAGTTAACAATTGAAACGCCGCACTGGGTTTTATCTGTTCCATCTTGCAAAGATCCCTGGTTTGTCGCGGGCATGGAAAGCTTGAAAGCCATCGCCTTGGTAGAAAGCCCTTTGCATTTTCGCTTGCGGAAAATCTTTGTGTTGGAAAATTTTTTGCACCGGGTATAAAAGAACGAACTCGCTTGAAAAAGAACTCGTGAAAGGCCATATGCTGAATTTTTCCGACGAACAAATCATGCTGCGCGACACGGTGCGCGAATTTGCCCAAAAAGAGCTTGAAACTGTGGCCTCGGAAATCGACGTCACCATGGAATTTCCCGCGGCAAATTTGCGCAAGATGGGCGAGCTGGGTTTTCTCGGCATTCCGTTTCCCTCGCCATACGGCGGCAGCGATCTCGATACGGTTTCATTTGTATTGATGATGGAAGAAATCGCGCAAGCCTGCGGCGCGACCACGCTTTCCGTGGCGGCGCATTGCTCATTGTGCGCTTCGCCGATTCTCATGTTCGGCAATGAAAAACAAAAGCAAAAGTATCTGCCGGATTTATTGAGCGGCAAAAAATTCGGTTCTTTCTGTTTGACCGAGCCGCACAGCGGCTCCGATGCCGGCGCGCTTTCGACCACGGCAATAAAAAAAGGCAACGAATATATTTTGAACGGCAGCAAGATGTACGTCACCAACGGCGGCTACGCCGGCACGTACGTCGTCTTCGCCAAAACCAATCCTGAAGCTCAAGCGCGCGGCATCAGCGCATTCATTGTCGAGCGCGAATTTCCCGGCGTGATCATCGGCAAGAAAGAAAACAAATTGGGCCTGCGCGCCAGCGACACGCGCCAGGTTTCTTTTGAAGATTGTCGCGTGCCGGCGGAAAATCTGCTGGGCGTCGAGAACGAGGGCTTCAAATATGCCATGCAAATTCTCGACGGCGGCCGCATCGGCATTGGCGCCATGGCCACGGGTTTGGCCCAAGCCGCAATGGATAAATCTGCAGCATATTCCAAAGAACGCAAAGCCTTCGGCCAGGTAATCGGCGAGTTTCAAGCGATTCGCTGGTACATTGCCGACATGGCCACGGAGATTCACGCTGCGCGCTTGATGGTGCATCACGTCGCGCAATTGAAAGACGCGGGTAAGCCCTTCGTCAAAGAAGCGGCCATGGCGAAATTATTTGCCAGCGAAATGGCCATGCGCGCGTGCAACAAAGCCATACAAATTTTCGGCGGCTACGGCTACATCATGGATTATCCGGTCGAGCGCTATTGGCGCGACGCGAAATTGACCGAGATCGGTGAAGGCACGAGCGAGGTGCAGCGGTTGGTGATTTCGCGCGAGGTGTTGAAGGAGCTATGAATTGTGCGGTTGTTTGATACTCTTTGCAACGCTCTATTCATCAGTATCAGGTAATAATTTATTTCGCGATTCTAAATTGTGAGGAATGGTGAGCAAAAACGAGTTGTATTGAATGAGAAGCAGCCGCAGCGGATGGAATTGCAACTTGTTGGAAGTGGGTGGATTTGCCACTATACAGAAAGGAAGGGTGTTAAAATGAAGAAGAGGTTTCCAAAAGCTGTTTTTGTGTGTATTCTCGGGTTATCTCTTTCTCAAACGGTTCATACTCAGGAGACATCGTGGGAAGAGTTGAATGCTGAAGTTGTCAAGCTTTGCCAACAAGGAAGGTATACAGAAGCAATTACCGAATCTGAAAAAACATTGAAAGTTGCAAAAGAGGTCTTTGGGACAGATCATCCCAATATGGCGACATCTCTGGACCATCTGGGTATAGTCTATGAAGCTCAGGGCAAATATGCCGAAGCCGAACCTCTTTACCAGCGAGCATTGGCGATAAGAAAAAAAGCCCTTGAGCCAGATCATCCTGATGTGGCGACATCTCTGAACAACCTGGCAATACTTTATTATTCCCAGGGCAAATATGCCGAAGCCGAACCTCTTTACCAGCGAGCATTGGCGATAAGAAAAAAAGCCCTTGGGCCAGACCATCCCAATGTGGCGACATCCCTGGGCAATCTGGCAGCACTTTATTATTTCCAGGCCAAATATGCCGAAGCTGAGCCGCTTTACCAGCGAGTCTTGGCAATAAGAGAAAAAGCCTTTTCGCCAAATCACCCCGATGTGACGAAATCACTGGACAATCTGGCTATCCTTTATAAAGCTCAAGGCAAATATACCGAAGCCGAGCCCCTTTACCAGCGGGCATTGGTGGTACACGAAAAAGCCCTCGGGCCAGACCATCCCGATGTAGCGGCATCCTTGAACGATCTGGCGAAACTTTATGATGTCCAGGCCAAATATGCCGAAGCTAAGCCTCTTTACCAGCGGGCATTGGCGATAAGTGAAAAAGCCCTCGGGCCAGATCATCCCAATGTGGCGACATCCCTGGGCAATCTGGCGAAACTTTATGAAGTCCAGGGCAAATATGTCGAAGCTCGACCCCTTTACGAGCGAGCATTGAAGATAAATGAAAAAGCCCTCGGGCCAGACCATCCCAATGTGGCGACATCCCTGGGCAATCTGGCAGCACTTTATTATTTCCAGGCCAAATATGCCGAAGCTGAGCCGCTTTACCAGCGAGTCTTGGCGATCAGAGAAAAAGCCCTCAGGCCAGGTCATCCCGATGTGGTGGAATCTCAAATAAATTTGGCGAGACTCTATGGAGTCCAGGGCAAATATCCCAAAGCTGCTTCTCTTTACAAGCAGGTATTGACGATGCTTGAAAAGGCTATTGGGCAAAATCATTCCGCTGTGGCGACATTACTAAACGAATTGGCAGTACTCTATTATTTTCAAGGCAAATATGCCGAAGCCGAACCTCTTTACCAGCGGGCGTTGGCGATCAGAGAAAAAGCCCTCGGGCCAGATCACCCTGAGATGGCGACTTCTCTGAACAATCTGGCAGCACTTTATCGTTCCCAAGGCAAATATGCCGAAGCCGAACCTCTTTACAAACGCGCACTGGCAATTCGGGAAAAAACGCTAGGGCCGGACCATGCCGACGTAGCAACAGGCCTCAATAATCTGGCGGAACTTTATAGAGTTCAGGGCAAATATCCGGAAGCCGAGCACCTTCACAAACGCGCACTGGCAATTCAGGAAAAAACGCTAGGGCCGGACCATGCCGACGTAGCAACAGGCCTCAATAATCTGGCGGAACTTTATAGAGTCCAGGGCAAATATCCGGAAGCCGAGCACCTTCACAAACGCGCACTGGCAATAAGGGAAAAAGCCGTGGGACAAAACCATCCTGAGCTAGCGCAAACTTTGGATAACTTGGCTCTACTCTATCAATCCCAGGGCAACTATGCCGAAGCTGAACTGCTTAACAAACGAGCGCTGGCAATATTTGAAAGGGCTTTGGGGCCAGACCATCCTGATGTGGCGATCTCCTTGAACATTCTAGCAGGACTTTACGAAGTCCAGGGTAAACATGCCGAAGCCGAACCTCTTTACAAACGCGCACTGGCAATAAGGGAAAAAATGCTAGGGCCGAACCATCCTGATCTGGCTACAGTTTTGAAGAATTATGCTAAACTTCTGATGAAAATTGGGAGGGTAAAAGAAGCGGAGTCGATGGAGGCACGGGCAAAGAAAATACGAGCAAACCAATAAAATGCATCTGCGCAACTTTCGATTTTTCTAATCTTTTAAAAGAGAGGTTTAACCATGGTTCAAAAAAAATTTTATTCCAAAAAAATAATACTTTGATTTATGAAATTCGGCGACATTGAAATTTTCATCGCCTCAGACGGCCTCTTCCGCCTGGACGGCGGCGCCATGTTTGGCGTGGTGCCGCGCGTGCTGTGGGAGAAAACCGATCCGCCGGATGAGAAGAACCGCATACTCATGGGATTGAATTGCCTGCTGGTAGTGCGCGACCGGGAAAGAATTCTGATCGATACCGGCATCGGCGACAAATTCGATGAAAAATTTGCAAAAATTTATAGCGTGCAGCGCGAGAAAACTTTGCTCGACGAGCTGGCATCTTTAAGCGTGAGGCCGGAAGATATTACGCACGTGATCATGTCGCACATGCACTTCGATCACATCGGCTGGAACACGCGCCGCAACGCCGCCGGCGAGATCGTGCCGGTTTTTCCCAACGCGATTTATTACGCGCAACGCGGCGAGTATGAAGTCGCGAACCATCCGGATGAACGCAGCCGCGCGAGTTACATCAAATGGAATTGGGAAGCGCTCGAAACCAGCGGCCAATTGCAACTGCTCGACGGCACGTGTGAAGTTCTGCCCGGCATCGAAAGCGTGATGGCTCCCGGGCATACGCTTTATCACACGATGGTCAAAATCACCAGCGCTGGAAAAACTGCGGCGTTCCTTGCGGATCTCGTGCCTACGACTTCACATCTCAAAACGCTGTATGTGATGGGCTACGATTTGTATCCCAAATTATCCATGGAAACCAAGCCGAAAATTTTGCAACAGGCCTTTGAAGAACAGTGGCTGTTGATATTCGAGCACGCGCCGCGCATACGCGCGGGATATTTGCAGCGCGTGGAGGGAAATTGGAACATCGAACCGGTGGACGTGAACGCTTGAATGCGCCTCACTTCCAGCAGCCCGCCATTCTGTTTTTTTCCGTGGGCGTTTTTGACCCGTATGAAGTATTTGGTGCACCAGCTTGTTCATCTGAAGATTACAGAAAATTTGCCGAAGGGAGTTTTACATATGTCAGCATCTTTTCGTGAAGTCGTAATTGTCGGCGCTTGCCGCACGCCCGTGGGCGCGTTCCAAGGCGCACTCGCTTCTTTGCCTGCCACCGAATTGGGTGCGATCGTCGTGAAAGAAGCCGTGCGACGCGCCGGCCTCGATCCGAAAAAAATTGATGAAGTAATCATGGGTTGCGTTTTGCCTGCCGGTGTGGGACAAGCGCCCGCACGGCAAGCGGCAATCAAAGCCGGTCTGCCCGTGGAGGTGACTTGCATGACCATCAACAAAGTCTGCGGCTCGGGATTGAAGGCGGTGATGCTCGCGGCGCAAGCCATCATGCTCGGCGATGCCGACGTTATCGTTGCCGGCGGCATGGAAAGCATGAGCAATGCGCCATATCTTTTGAGCAAAGCGCGCGAGGGTTATCGTCTCGGCCACGGCGAGTTGATCGACAGCCTGATCAAAGACGGCTTGTGGGACGTTTATAATAATTTTCACATGGGCAACGCCGCTGAACTATGCGCGCGCGAATGCAATATTCCGCGCAGCGTGCAGGATGAATTCGCCGTGATGAGCTACAAACGCGCCCAGGCCGCGCAGGAAAAAGGCTTGTTCGCCAAAGAAATTGTGTCCGTGCCGCTCGCGCAGAAAAAAGGCGAACCGGTTTTTATCAAAGAAGATGAAGAGCCTAAGAAAGCGAATTTTGAAAAGATGATGGCGCTGCGCCCGGCCTTTGACAAAGAAGGCACGGTGACGGCGGCGAATGCTTCGAAAATCAACGATGGCGCCGCCGCGGTAGTGGTGATGGCGAAGGAAGTCGCAGATAGGCTCGGCGTCAAGCCGCAAGCGAAAATTTTATCCCAAGCTTCTGCGGCAAAAAAACCGGAATGGTTTACCACCGCGCCGATTGACGCGATTGAAAAGATCGTAAGGAAATCCGGATTCGCGCTCGATCAAATCGATTTGTTTGAAATCAATGAAGCTTTTGCCGTGGTCACATTGGCCGCGCAGCAACAGCTCAAAATTCCAATGGAAAAAGTGAACGTGCACGGCGGCGCTGTAGCCCTCGGCCATCCCATCGGCGCGAGCGGTTGCCGTATTCTCGTGACGCTTATTCATGCTTTGCAGCAATATCAAAAAAAGTACGGCATGGCCGCAATCTGCATCGGCGGCGGCGAGGCGGCGGCGGTGATTGTGGAGAATGTGGCATAAGCTCCTGGCCTCAAGCAAAGCATGCGTGAAGAGCGTGTAGCAAATAAGTTGTGAAATATAACGCGATAGAGAAGAATCATGCCGAAAACCAAAACGAAACCTCCCGTGCGCGTCAAAACCACGCCCGCCTTAACTCCAAGAGCAATGAGATACTCATTCAAGCTGGAGGGCGAGCTCAATATCAGTGCCTGCGTTGCTAGGCAGATTGTGAATGAATATTTACTCTTGCGCGTTCCCAATTTGATTGGCGCTGATGAGCCGGTGTTAGAGTTGCACGCAAACGGGGCCCATTGGCTTGTGCCAGTCATTTTAGGCATTCCGGGTATCGGCCGGTTAGGACCGCTGGGACAAATCGTTGTCAATGCGCAATACGGTCATATTCTTGAAGACAGGTCAACCTCTTGTGAAGAAATCGAAAAAAAAGCCGATTCTCTTGCTGAAGAAAAAGCATTATAAACAGGAACTGTCAGCAAGCTGTGTTGCAGCGGCGGCGCGCACGCTGTTGGATTATCATGGCGTCACTGACGTTTCCGAAGTTGAGCTTCGACGTATTTTAAAGACTAAGCCGGGCGGCACTAATTTAATGAATCTGTTGTTTCTGAAAGATGAAAAGCGTTGGAAGCTGGACGTTGAAATTCACAAAAGCACGCTGAATGATTTGATGGTCTCGGTTCATCACAAAAGAATACTCGTGATCGTTTTCGTGGATACGGGGCCGTTTCCACATTGGAGTGAATCAGTATATCATGTCGTGCTCGTCGTCGGATACGATGAAGATGCAGTGATTGTCAATGATCCCTTTTTTGATAGTGCAGAAATCAGAATCCCAAAGGAAAAGTTTCTTCAAGCTTGGGATTTGAGACGGAATTACATGGTCATCATCAAGAAGAAAGCAGCGTGAGGAGAGACATGCAACACCTCGGCGCGAGCGGCTGCCGAATTCTCGTGATGCTTATTCATGCTTTGCAGCAATATCAAAAAAAGTACGGCAGGGCCGCGATCTGCATGGCGGCGGTGATTGTGGAGAACTTGGCGTGAGCCAGTTCTAACGCACTTGAGCGAGGCACAATCTTTCCGAAGAAACCATGCTTGCCCAAACTACTTTTGCACGTGTTGCAGCAAATCGCTTTTTTCTAAAAGACTTCCAGCGGAGATAAACATGCCTAAAACCAAGACGAAACCGCGTGTGCGTGTGAAAGGCGTGAGCTCCTCAAAACGCGGAGGAATAAAATATTCATTCAAGCTGGAGGGCGAGCTTAATATCAGCGCCTTCGTGGCACAACAAAATGTCAATGAGCATTTGCTGATGCGTGTTCCGAACCTGATTACTTCGGCAGAACCGGATTTGGAATTGCGTTCGGAGGGCGCCGTTTGGATAGTGCCGGTCGTTTTAACTATGCCAGGGTTTGGTTCTCTTGGGCAAGTTGGACAAATTGTGGTCGATGCCCAGTTCGGACATATTATCGACAAGGAGTCAACGCCTTGTGAAGAGATCGACAAAAAAGCCGAGCGTCTTGCTCGCAAAAAAGCATTATAAGCAAGAATTGCGCGCAAGCTGTGTGGCAGCAGCAGCGCGAATGCTGCTGGATTATCATGACATTGCCAATGTCCCGGAAGCGGAATTACGTCGCATCCTCAAAACGAAGCCTGACGGCACAAATGTGCTGAATCTTTTGTTTCTGAAAGATGAAAAGCGCTGGGGTCTCGAGGTTGAAATCGCTCGCGCCAACCCTGATGAACTTTTTGCCGCCATTCGGTTACATAGAATTCCAGTGATTGCATTCGTTGATACCACGCCACTCCCTCATTGGAATGAATCAACCGCGCATGTCGTGCTCGTCGTCGGATACAATGAGGAACCTGTGATCATCAATGACCCATTTTTTGAAAAAAGAAGAAATCAGGATTCCAGCCGCACAATTCTTTAAAGCTTGGGGCAAGAATAAAAACTACATGGTCATCATCAAAAAGAAAAAGGTGTGAGGAAGAGCATGCAACACCTCGGCGTCATCGGCGGCGGCACTATGGGAAACGGCATTGCGCATGTATTTGCGCAGCACGGACATGCCATCACTTTGGTGGAAGCCAAAGAGGAATATCTCGCGCGGGCTTTAGCGACGATCAAATCGAATCTCGAGCGCCAAGCCCGGAAAGGCGCGATGTCCCCGGAAGAAGCCGCCAAAACCCTCGGCCGCATCTCAACCTCGACTTCGTTGCAGGCGTTAAAAGAGACGTCGCTCGTCATTGAAGCCGTCAACGAAGATGAAAATCTCAAAAAGAAAATTTTTGCCGAATTGGATACCATCTGCCCGCCGGCGACGATTTTCGCCAGCAACACTTCGTCAATTTCGATTACGGCGATTGCCGCTGCGACCAAACGCCCGGAAAAGTTCATCGGCATGCATTTCTTCAATCCCGTGCCGGTGATGAAGCTGGTGGAAGTGATTCGTGGACTGGAAACGAATGACGAAACTTATCACACCATTATGGCCTTGAGCGAGAAGCTCGGCAAAACGCCGGTGGCGGTGAATGATTGTCCCGGCTTCGTGTCCAATCGCGTGCTCATGCCCATGATCAACGAAGCCATCTTTTGCGTGATGGAAGGCGTGGCCACGCCCGAAGCCATCGATGAAGTGATGAAGCTGGGCATGAACCATCCCATAGGGCCGCTCACGCTCGCTGATTTTATCGGCCTGGATGTATGTTTGCACATCATGGAAGTTTTGCATCAACAGTTGGGCGAGGACAAGTATCGCCCTTGCCCCTTGCTGCGCAAAATGGTGGCGGCGGGACATTGGGGGCGAAAAAGTGGGAAAGGTTTCTACGACTATTCGAGTTGAGCATAGTTGATGCTCGATGCCGGCCGCTGGATGCTGCATCGAGCATCCGGCAACAAGCAACGTTCAAATTAGGGAAGCCCAATCATGGATTTCAACTTGACCGACGAGCACAAACACATTCGCGATGAAATTCGCCGCTTTGCCGAAACCGAGGTGGCGCGGGATGCGGCCGAACGCGATCAGCAGGAAAAATTCGCGGAGCATCACGTCAAAAAGCTGGGCGAGCTGGGCTATATGGGTATGATCGTTAGCCCGCAATATGGCGGCCAGGGCGCGGATTACATCAGTTACGTGATCGTGATGGAAGAGCTTTCACGCGTCGATGCTTCCGTCGGCGTTGCGCTTTCCGTGAATAATTCTTTGGTATGCTCCGGCATTGAAAAATTCGGCTCGGAAGCGCAGAAGCAAAAATATCTCGTGCCGCTTGCTTCCGGCAAAGCTCTCGGCGCTTATTGTCTTTCTGAACCCAGCACGGGCAGCGATGCCGGTGCGTTGCAAACCGTGGCCGTGAAAAAAGGCGACCATTATCTGATCAACGGCACGAAAAATTTTATCACCAACGGCGTTCATGCGGATGATTACATTGTGTTCGCGACCCTGGATAAAAACTCCGGCACGAAAGGGGTGTGCGCTTTCCTCGTCGAGAAAAAATTTGCGGGCGTATCCGTGGGCAAGAAAGAAAAGAAATTGGGCATTCGCAGCAGCGACACCGCCATGCTGAATTTTGACAATGTCAAAGTGCCGGCGGGCAATCTGCTCGGCAGCGAAGGTCAGGGTTTCAAAATTGCAATGGCGATTTTGGACAACGGCCGCATCGGCATTGCGGCGCAGGCTTTGGGTATTGCGCAAGGAGCTTTCGACCATGCCGTTCGTTACGCCAAAGAGCGCCGGCAATTCAATCAGCCCCTCGCTAATTTTCAAGCGCTTCAGTTTATGCTGGCAGATATGCTGACTGAAATCGACGCCGCGCGTTTGCTGGTTTATCGCGTGGCCGCGCAGAAAGATGCCGGTGAAAATTTTTCCGTTGCCGCCGCGCAAGCCAAGCTTTATGCTTCGCGGGTCGCAGTTGATTGCGCGATCAAGGCCGTGCAAATTTTCGGCGGCGCGGGATATTTGAAAGATTATCCGGTGGAGCGCTTCATGCGCGATGCGAAAATCACGGAGATTTATGAGGGCACTTCCGAAATTCAGAAACTCGTAATCGCCCGCAGTATTTTCCGCTAAAATACAAGTTGTCTCGGTGGCACAAACTTGCGTATATTGCAAATGCTGGAACAAATCACGAAACAACGGTTTGCCCACCCCCGAGTTCCAAACCAGCCTGTCATTTAGGAAGAATTTTTTTCAGCCTAGGCACAATAACTCAATGCCAAAAAAGATTCTTCCAAAATGACATGAAGGTGGAGGTTCAAGTCCACGGTAGTAATAGCGACAAGGTTTGACGTCTTCATGCATTCAACGTTGTTCATCAAATATGTCTCCATTGAGTGACCGACGGCGTGCGCGCGAGCTGGCTTTGCAAGCTTGCTATGCGCACGAGCTTTCGGGCAATGATCCCCATGCGATCGTCGCGGATGTGATCGCCGGCCAGGACGAATTGCCCGCCGCTTTGAAATTTGCCGAAGAACTGTTTCGCGCCGCCGTGACCCACACCGCACAATGCGATGCTTTCATCAAACCCAAAGCGGTGAATTGGGAATTTCATCGCATTGCGGTTTTGGACAAACTCATTCTGCGCCTGGCGATTTGCGAGTTTCTTTTCTTCGAAGACATCCCGCCCAAAGTCTCGATCGACGAGGCCATCGAGATTGCCAAAAAATTCAGCACGGAAAAAAGCGGGCGCTTCGTCAACGGCATTCTCGATTCCATCTTGACCGATTTCCGCGTCTCCGGCCGCCTGCATAAAAGGGGACGAGGGTTGAGCGAGGGCGGGCGGAAAGAGGAATGAGTCTACAGCGATACAGAAATAAGACCGCCCCTTTGCCACTAAACAGAATTGCGGTGCTTGTGATTCATAAACAGATCAGTAATTCGTTCTGAAAAGGCTTTTACTCAGGTTGGAAAGGAGATTCTCAAGGAAATCCGAATTTACACGAGAGATAAAAGTAGGACCTCGGTTTTTTCTCGAAAATAGATAAATGAAACACAATCTTATCAAGAGGTGAGAAATGGCAATCGAAATCACACTCGCTTTGCCGGAAGATTTAGTGGAAGACGCGCGGCGCTTCGGAACGGCAACTCGGCGCGACGTTCAAACCGTGTTGGTCGGCGTTCTGAAAATGATGTGGCCGACTTTGGACGAAGTATCAAACCATATAGATGACCGTCGCGTCGCTAGCCTTTCTGATTCTGAAGTATTGGCTTTGTCCGAAGCAAAGATGACAATGCGCCAGCAAGAGCGTCTGGAAGAACTGCAGAGCAAGGGCAAGGAGTTCGGATTAACTGTGGAAGAACGCCAAGAATTGCTCGGGCTGATGCAGATTTATGAAATAGGTATGCTCCGCAAATCCGAAGCGCTCGCAGAGGCCGTTCAGCGTGGTCTGCGTGAGCCTATGCACCCATGAGCCGAATACCCGAAGGCGTGCGACAAAGAGTGCGGCAACGCGCGAATCATCGCTGCGAGTATTGCTTGAGCCACCAAGACTATGTCACGACAAGGCTGCAAATTGATCATGTCATACCCCTGATTCATGGCGGTTCCGATGACGAGGACAACCTTGGTCTCGCTTGCGGAGGGTGTAATGGGCATAAATGGACAAAGACCGAAGGGATTGATCCTGAAAGCGAGCAACGTGTGCCGTTATTTTATCCGCGTTTGCACACATGGCAAGAGCACTTTGCGTGGGGCATGGATGGCGCAATGATGCTCGGCTTGACTCCGATTGGCCGAGCAACAATATTCGCATTGCGAATGAACGAAGAACCGGCTCTCACTGTGCGCCGGAATTGGGTTCACGCCGGTTGGCATCCCCCGAAAATTTCATAACGATCAAAACACTCTCCATCGGCACGATGGAATTTTCACAAATCATGGATTGAGGATCTAAACGTTTTATGAGTCTCTTAACCAAATTTTTTGGCAGCAAGCACGAGCGCGATATCAAGCGCATTCAGCCGCTGGTGGCTGAGATCAATACGATATTCGAAACGTTGCAGTCGCTCCCGGACGAGGAGCTGCGCAACAAATCTCTTGCGCTGCGCGAGAAAATATTGGAAGCGACGCGCGAAACAGCGGGCGAAATCGCCGCGCTGAACCAGCGCTTGCGCGGTGAAGAAAACGCAGACAACGGCGCGGCAACGAATGGCCGGGAGACGGCCGTCTCCATGGATGATTTGCGCGTGCAGCTCGCGGAATTGGAAGATGAGGAACGTGAGATCATCAAAACGACATGGGATGAAATTCTTCCGGAAGCCTATGCGCTGGTGAAGGAAGCCTGCCGCCGTTTGTGGGGCAAGCGCTGGCCGGTCGTCGGGCACGAAACCGAATGGAACATGATTCCGTTCGACGTGCAATTGATCGGCGGCGTCGTTTTGCACGAAGGCAAGATTTCCGAAATGGCCACGGGCGAAGGCAAAACGCTGGTGGCGACTATGCCGCTTTATCTGAACGCGCTCGCGGGCAAAGGCGTGCATTTAGTGACGGTGAATGATTATCTCGCGCGCCGCGACTGCGAATGGATGGGCAAGATTTTCGAAACGCTAGGCCTGCGTGCGGCTTTCATCACCAATGACATGAATCCGGCGCTGCGCCGCGAAGCTTACAATGCCGACATTACTTATGGCACGAACAACGAGTTCGGCTTCGATTATTTGCGCGACAACATGGCCGTGCGCCTGGAAGATAAAGTTCAACGCGGGCATTATTTCGCCATTATCGACGAGGTCGATTCGGTGCTGGTCGATGAAGCGCGCACTCCTTTGATTATTTCCGGGCCGGTGGAACAGAACATCGATCAATACGCGCAGATGAAGCCGCGCGTGGAAAAGCTGGTACAAACTCAGGGCCAACTGGTGAGCCAACTGGTGGCCGAAGCGGAAAAAGAATTGGAGGAACGCAAAGAGTATGACGCCGGCATTAAATTTTTAAAAGCGGAACGCGCCGCGCCTAAGAATAAACGCTTTCTCAAAGCCCTGCAAGAAGCCGGCGTGAAAAAGCTCATCCGCTCGGTGGAAAGCGATTATCTGCGCGACAAGAAAATGCACGAGCTCGATGAAGAGCTTTATTTTGTCATCGACGAAAAGCACCACACCATCGATCTGACTGAAAAAGGCCGCGAGCATCTTTCGCCCAACGATCCGGAGATGTTCACGCTGCCGGATTTGGGCGAGAAAATCCACGAGCTCAATACCGATGACAGCTTGAGCGTTTCCGAAAAAGAAGAGGTGAAGGAAAAGCTGACCAAAGAATATGCGGATAAAAGCGATCGTGTGCATAGCATCTCGCAACTGCTGCGCGCGTATTCGTTGTATGAAAAAGACGTGGAGTACGTGGTTGACAACGGCAAAGTTCTCATCGTCGATGAATTTACCGGACGCTTGATGCCGGGCCGGCGCTATTCCGACGGTTTGCATCAAGCACTCGAAGCAAAAGAAAACGTCAAAGTCGAGGGCGAAACGCAGACGCTGGCGACGATCACGCTGCAGAATTATTTCCGCATGTACCACAAGCTCGCCGGCATGACCGGCACGGCGGAAACCGAGGCTTCGGAGTTTTGGGAAATTTACAAGCTCGACGTGGTGGTGATTCCCACCAACGTGGCGGTGCGCCGCACCGATCACGAGGATCAAATCTTTCGCACGCGCCGTGAAAAATACAATGCCGTGATCGAAGAGATTGTCGCCATGCACGAGCAAAAGCGGCCGGTGCTGGTGGGCACCATCAGCGTGGAAGTGTCGGAAACATTGGCGCGCATGCTCAAGCGCAAAAGCATTCCGCACAAAGTGCTCAATGCGAAATACCATCAGCAAGAAGCGGAAATCGTGGCGTTGGCGGGCCAGCCCGGCGCGGTGACGATTGCAACGAATATGGCGGGCCGCGGCACGGACATCAAGCTCGGTCAGGACGTGGCGACGAATGGCGGTTTGCACATTGTGGGTACCGAGCGGCATGAAGCGCGCCGGATTGATAGGCAATTGCGCGGCCGCTCGGGGCGGCAGGGCGATCCCGGCTCTTCGCGTTTTTATCTTTCGCTCGAAGATGATTTGATGCGCTTGTTCGGCTCGGATCGCATCGCCGCGGTGATGGATCGTTTGGGCGTGGAAGAAGGCGAAGTGATCACGCATCGCATGGTGACCAAGTCCATCGAGCGCGCGCAGAAAAGAGTCGAGGGTCACAATTTTCAAATCCGCAAACACCTGCTGGAATATGACAACGTCATGAACCAGCAGCGCGAAGTGATTTACGACCGCCGCAGCAACGCGCTCAAGGGCCAAAGCTTGCGCGAGGAAGTGACGGAGATCATCAACAACTTCGTGCAGGACAAAGCCAATCTTTTCTGCGCCGCGAACTATCCCGATGAGTGGGATTGGGAGGGCTTGCAGAATCAGTTTCAGCGCATGTTTCTCACCAGTATGCCTGCCGATTTGCGCGAACGTAAAATCCTCACGCGCGAAAGCGTGCAGGAAGAATTGGCCAAATGCGCGCGCCTGGTTTATGAAAATAAAGAACAGCAAGTCAGTCCGAAGCTCATGCGCGAGATCGAGCGTTTTGCCATGTTGCGCGTGATCGACGAGCGCTGGCGCGCGCATCTTTATGAAATGGATCAATTGAAAGAAGGCATCAACCTGCGCGCGTACGGCCAGAAAGATCCGCTGCTCGAATACAAGGGCGAAGGCTTTCGCATGTTCAAAGAAATGCTGGGCATGATCGACGAGCAAGTCGTCGAGTTTATCTTCAAAGCACAGATTGCGGAACCGCCGCCGGTGCGCCGGCGTATGCCTGCGCAGATGACAGCCATACATCAGGCCTCGGAAGGCTTGGGGTTTTTATCGCAACGCAGCAGCGCCAGCGCGTCACCGCCGCCTCCGGGCAAGCCCCAACCGGTCGTCATCGGGCAAAAAGTCGGGCGCAATGATCCGTGCCCTTGCGGCAGCGGGAAAAAATATAAGAAGTGTCATGGGGCAATGGAGTAAGACTTTGGAAACAGGAATACAGCCCTGATGGAACACAAAGGTTCTTTGGCTTGCGTCGAGTTCGACCCGGAGCGAATATCTTTCACGGCGAGATTATTAACACGCGTGATGTGATTATTGAGCGTTCATTCTTTGAAGGAAACCAACATGGAAATTCACGAACTAAGGGATCTTCGAAACTTTGCAGCGGCGTAAAGAAATTCCTCAGAAACGATTACTCTGACGAGGCTGTTATGATAAGCGAATTGCAAGTGCAGCTCCCGCCCGAAGTGCCGGTGGCAGAAACGAAGCTCATGCTCGCAATCAAGCTGTTGCAAAGACTTTGATGATGCAGGTCGGTGAAGGTGAATCCGAAACCATTGCGTTGGCGGCGGAAATGCAAGAGTGTTTGCGGTGCGCGATGACAAAAAAGCGCGCCGTCTCGCATAACCACTGAGATTAAAAGTTATCGGAACTGTTGGCGTGCTTCTTCGCGCCAAAAAGAGAGGGGTGATTCCTGCTATCAAACCAGTTCTTGATGCGTTTAATGATGTGGATTTTCGCCTCGGCGTATCGCTCTATTAGTACGCATTGCAGCTTGCCGATGAAAAATAATTATCCTGCTTCGCGGCGCAACATTTTTGTTTCGAAACGTTAAAGTTTTCCACCGTCGCAGTTTCACCGCTAAGAATTTGAAAAAATCTTGCTTTTCGGGATTTGTTTCGTATATTGCGGCCAATTATGAAACCACGTCACTTCCGCGCCGGCGAAATCATCTCGACCCATAGGAAGTTTTGAAGAGGCTCCCGCGGATCTAGAAGTGACAATAGAGACGGTGACCGGAGAACGAGAATGAACGAACGCGTCGTCGAGATTTTGGCTTACATCATGACCGAAATCCGCGGCCAGAAATCGAATCCTGACAAGCTCGAATTGATTTCGCGCGATCTGTTGCAGCGCGGCTATTCGCAGCATGAAATCAGTTTCGCTTTTTCGTGGCTGTTCGAGCGGCATCGCGGCGAATCCGAGGAAGTGTTCAGCATCAGCCCGGCCTCGCGTGGATCATTTCGCCTGCTGCACGAGCTGGAAAAAGCGGTGCTCGCACCCGAGGCCTATGGTTATCTTTTGCAGCTCAAGCAGCTTCGGCTGGTCACCGACGTTGAGGTTGAAAATATCATCGAGCGCGCGATGATGGCGGGTGTGGCGCGGGTGACGGAAGCCGACATCAAAACGCTGGCTGCGGCAACGCTGCTCAATCCCGAGGGCATGCGGGACAAAACATTCATACTTGACGGTAACGGCGCCATTCACTGAAGCAACCGGCGGCATCATGCAATTCGTCGCGTGGCCCACGCCGATGAGCCTATTGCCCAAGAAGATTCTTTCCGAATCACGCAGAAGGTTTCTTGCCGGCAAATGGCTCACGCAGCGGCCACGCCGTTCTAACTTGAAGACAGTAGCACGAGCATAGGTTTATCATGGCAAAAGCATTGGTCATTGTTGAATCCGTTGCAAAGACAAAAACCATTGGAAAGTTTCTCGGCAAAGATTTCACGGTTAAATCCTCGGTCGGACACGTCAAAGACCTTCCCAAACAACGCTTAGGCATAGATCTTTCCGACGGCTTCGAGCCGGAATACATCACCATTCGCGGCAAAGGCAAGGTGTTGAACGAGCTGCGCAAAGCGGCGAACACCGTCGATCATGTTTATATCGCCACCGACCCGGATCGCGAGGGCGAAGCCATTGCGCGCCATCTCGCGGATGAGATCGGCGAATACAATGAAAATATCTCGCGCGTGATGTTCAATGAAATTACCGAGAGCGCGGTCAAACAAGCGCTCGGCCGTCCCAAAAAGATCGATCACGATTTGGTGGATGCGCAAAAAGCGCGGCGCGTGGTGGATCGTTTGGTGGGCTATCAAGTAAGCCCGTTATTATGGCGCACGATTTATCGCGGCCTGAGCGCAGGTCGTGTGCAGTCCGTCGCCTTGCGTTTGATTTGCGAACGCGAAGCGAAGATCGACGCCTTCATTCCCGAAGAATATTGGTCGATGGCGGCGGAATTGCAGGGCAAAAGCACGCCGCCCTTTCTCGCAAACTTGGTGAAGATCGGCGAGCAGAAGCCGGAAATTCATACTGAAAAAGAAGCGCAGACGATTGCAACCGATTTGCGATCGCAATCGTTCAAAGTCGCTGATATTAAAAAGAAGCAGATCAATCGCCAACCGGCGCCGCCGTTTACCACCAGTACGATGCAGCAGGAAGCAGCCAATCGTTTGGGTTACGCCGCCAAGCGCATCATGATCATCGCGCAGCAACTTTATGAAGGCATCGAGCTGGGCGAAGAAGGCAGCGTGGGTTTGATCACGTACATGCGTACCGATTCAGTGCGCATTGCCGAGGAAGCGCTCACTGCCGTACGCGAGCTGATTGCGAAAGATTACGGCCTGGAATATCTACCGAAGGCGCCGCGCCGATTCAAACTGAAGGCCGGTGCGCAGGATGCACACGAAGCCATCCGCCCAACTTCAACGAAATATTCCCCCAAGAAAATCAAAAAGTATTTGTCGCCGGAACAGTACAATTTATACGAGCTGATCTGGCAGCGTTTTGTGGGGAGCCAAATGGAAGCGGCGATCATGGAGCAGACTTCGATCGACATCGAGGCCGGAAAATATCTGCTGCGCGTTACCGGCTCCGTGACCGTCTTTCGCGGTTTTCTGCAAGTGTATGACGATTTCAAAGACAAAGATGAAGAGAATGAAAACGGCGAGGGTTCCGGCGTGCCCACCGGTTTGAAAATCGGCGAGCTGCTGCAATTGCTCGACCTTCATCCCGCCCAGCATTTCACCAAGCCGCCGCCGCGCTACACGGAAAGCAGCCTGGTCAAAGAACTGGATACGCTGGGCATCGGCCGGCCGAGCACCTATGCCATGATTATCAGCACGCTCACCACGCGCAAATACGTCGAGAAGCAAGCGCGGCAACTCGCGCCGACGGAGCTTGGCAAAACCGTCAATAGAATTTTGGTGCAGCAATTTCCGAATATCTTCAACGTCGAGTTCACCGCGTACATGGAAGACGAGCTCGACAAAATCGAATCGGGCAATAAAAAATTTTTGGATGTCATCAAAGAATTTTATGCGCCGTTCAATTCCGCAGTCATCGCCGCGGAGGAGCAGAAGGATAGCATCAAAGATTCGTTGCAGGAAACCACCGAAGAGCAATGCCCGAAATGCCACAAGCCGCTGATCATTCGCTGGGGACGCAACGGCCGCTTCATGGCGTGCAGCGGTTATCCCGATTGCAAACACACCAAGCCGCTGGACCTGCAGGAAGTGGCAACCGGCGAAGTCTGCGGAAATTGCGGCAAAGAAATGGTGGTGAAAGTCGGCCGCTATGGCCGCTTCATCGCCTGCAGCGGCTATCCCGATTGCAAAAACGCCAAACCGTTTCCCATCGGCGTTGCATGCCCCAAGCCCGATTGCGGCGGCCAGGTGGTCGAGCGCCGCAGCAAACGCGGGCGCACGTTTTACGGTTGCGGCCGCTATCCCGATTGCGATTTTGTGAGCTGGAACAAGCCGGTCAAAATCGCCTGCCCGCAATGCGGCAACAGTTATTTGGAAGAACGCTACACCGAAGCCAAGGGCGTGCATTTGCGCTGCCCAAAATGCAAGCACGAGTTGGAAGGAACTCCCGAGGAGTTCTATGAGCCAGCCTTGTCGAGCTGAGTCGTTCGTATCTTGGCTCGCACAATTTCTCACCTATCTTCAAGCCGAACGCCGCGCCGCGCCGCGTACTTTGGATACGCGGCGCGACGATTTGCGGCATTTTGCCGGGTTTTGGCAGGATCAAAACGGCGCTGAACTCACGCGCGCGTTAGTGCGCCGTTACCTCGGTTCTCTGTCGCGCTCGGGCTATGCGCCGGCGACGGTCAATCGCAAGCTCGCCAGTCTGCGCACGTTTTGCAAATATCTCATGCGTGAAGGCGCGCTTCCCCACGATCCCACCTCGAATTTGGTTTCATTAAAACAACCGCGGAAACTGCCGCGGTTCTTGACCGTGGAAGAATTGTCCAAAGCCATGCAGATTCCGGAAACCGGCACGCCGGCCGGCGTGCGCGATCTGGCGATTTTGGAATTGTTGTATGGCTGCGGCTTGCGCCGGCAGGAGTTGGTGAATTTGAATCTCAACGCCGTGGAAACAAGCAGTATGCAAATTCGCGTGCTCGGCAAAAGGAACCGCGAGCGCATTGTGCCCCTGGGACGCGCGGCTTTTCAGGCGCTGCAAAATTGGTTGAAGATCCGGCAATATTTTACCGCCGTGATAAAAGACCAGGCGGCGCTGTTTTTAGACACGCGCGGAAAGCGCATGAGCGCGGGATTGGTTTATCACGCGGTGCGCCGCAATTTGCGCAAAGTGGTGCATGATGAAAAAGCGCATCCCCACATTCTGCGCCACAGCTTTGCGACGCATTTGCTCGACGCCGGCGCGGATTTGATGGCGGTGAAAGAATTGCTCGGGCATTCGAGCCTGGGCACCACGCAAATTTACACGCACGTGACGCCGCAACGCTTGAAAGCGGTTTATCAGCTCGCCCATCCCAGAGCACAGGCTGAGAAAGATTCAAAAAATAAATGACTTTCTTTCCAAAGAAAAAGCGTATGAAACTCCGAGCGTACAAAATGACGATTTCGTCATCTTACAAAACTATCCTAGCCCATTCAACCCCCTCGGCGAAGATTCGATACCGCTTGCCGGAAAAATCGCTTGTCGAATTAAAAATTTTGAATACATTTGGGGAAGAAGCGGCAAAGGAGCGAGGAAAATCCATTCCGAACTTGCCTGCGTTGTCCCTTAATTCAGGATGGCAGGATTTATAATCCACATAGCCTGGAGGCTATCCATGCACCTTGAACAACTTCATTCAAGGAGGAGGTCGCAATGAAGCTCCACATCACCGCACGGCATTTCAAACTCACCGACACGCTGAGAACTTTTGCGGAAACGGAGGTGGCCCGACTCGAAAAGTATCACGACGGCATCATCGAGAGCGAAGTGATTCTGGCTGCGGAAAAGCAGACCCAAATTGCGGAAATCCTTCTCAAAGTGCACGGCCAAAAGCTCACCGCCACCGAAAAGAGCGAGAACATCCAGAAGTCGATCACCCTGGCGGTCGACAAGCTCGAGCGCCGGCTGAAAAAATACAAAGGAAAATTCTTGCAGAAGAAAGGAAACGTCAAAGCCGGCCTGGCTTTTGTGGAAGACCGGTTCGCGCAAGCCATATAAGTTTTGCCGCGTGAAAGCTGCCCGGGTTTGGGGCGGCTTTCACTTTTTTATTTGGGTGGGCTGGGAAGCAAGGACACGAGTTTCAGCAAGGGATGAATGCCATGGAAAATTTAACCGTCGGCACGCTCTACAAAGAAATTCAAACTCTGTTAGGGTTGGAGATCGTCAACGGCACCTACAGTTTTCGAAAAATCATCAAAGAGGGCGACTTGCACCGGCCCGGGCTGGCGCTTTCCGGATTCACCAAGGTTTTTACCTATGACCGCGTGCAAATTCTGGGGAATACCGAACTGCGTTATCTCGAAGAAATGGCTGCGGAAGACCGCCAAAAAGCGCTCAAGCCCGTGCTCAATTTCGACATGCCGTGCCTCATCATCACCAACGGCAACAAGGCGCCGGCGGAATTGGTCGAATTGGCCAACAAGCGCGGCATCACGATTTTTCGCAGCGCGCAGAACACCACGCTGGTGACGCATTTGTTGAGCGAATATCTCGACGAAAGATTCGCGCCAAAAATTACGGTGCACGGCTCGCTGGTGGACGTGCACGGCATCGGCGTTCTGTTCACCGGCCGCAGCGGCATCGGCAAGAGCGAAATCGCGCTGGACTTGGTGGAGCGCGGCCATCGTCTGGTGGCGGATGACATCGTGGTGATCAGCCGCAAGGCCGCAGGCGTGCTGCTCGGCCAGGGCACGGAGATGCTGCAAAATCACATTGAAATTCGCGGCTTGGGCATCATCGACGTGCGCGCCATGTTCGGCATTCGCGCCGTGCGCGCGCAAAAGCGCATCGAAGTCGAAGTGCATCTCGAAGAATGGGATGCCAAGGAAGATTACGAGCGCGTCGGCTTGGTGGAAACCAACACCAAAATTCTCGAAGTGGAAATTCCCTACGTGAAACTGCCGATCTTTCCCGGCAAAAACATTACGGTGATCGCCGAAGTGGTCGCGTTGAATCAATTGCTGAAAATCGCCGGTGTGCATCCCGCGCGCGCCTTCAACGAGCGCCTGGTGCGCAAAATTCAGGAAAGCACGGAAGATCATTTGGAGCTGGAGAGGTATTTGCAGAGGGATTTTGAGTGACGAAGAAAATATGAAGAAAGCATCTTCTAAACAGCCGATTTTTGAGGATGACGATATGCTTCCCGAATACGATTTTAGCGGCGGTATTCGCGGCAAACATTACAAAGCATACCGGAGAGGGCACACGGTCAAAATTCAAAAGGCAGATGGCACGATTACAGCTTAGATTCTCGCCGAACTTCCCAATTGACTATCTCCACAAACTTGCCTATTTTCAATCAACAAAATTTCCTGAAAACGTTACCCCGTTTTGTAGTTGCGCCTTCAGGCGCTTGGGCTGCATAAAGTCCTTGAAGGGACGACTACAAAAGTGGGGTACTTCATTTTTTGGTGTGAATCTAATGCCTGATACACGCAACAAGATCCTATGGGTGGATGACGAGATCGAGCTGCTGCGGCCGCATATCTTATTCCTGCAAGAAAAGGGCTATGCCGTGCTGCCGGTCACCAATGCCGATGATGCAATATCACTCATTCGCGATGAACAGTTCGATCTCGTGCTGCTCGATGAAAGCATGCCGGGCAAAGACGGGCTGACCGCGCTCGCCGAAATGAAGGAAATCAATCCCGCGTTGCCCATCGTGATGGTGACGAAGAATGAAGAAGAGCGGCTGATGGAAGAAGCCATCGGCAGCCGCATCGACGATTATCTCACCAAGCCGGTCAACCCCAGCCAGATTCTTTCCACCTGCAAAAAAATTCTCGATCGGCGCAAAATCACCGGCGCGCGTGTGTCGCGCGATTACATCGCCGAGTTCAACAACATCTCGCGCAAACTGTTCGAGCCGCTGTCCTGGCAGGATTGGATCGACATCTACATTCCGCTCGCCGAATGGGAAGTGGAGCTGGATCAACATGCCGATCTCGGCTTGCGCCAAACGCTGGCCGATCAAAAACGCGAATGCAACGCCGCGTTTGCAAAGTTCATCGAGCAAAATTATCCCGGCTGGTTGAAGGGCAAAGAAAGACCCGTGCTCTCGACGGAAATCGTGCAAAGGCACGTGATTCCGCCCTTGCGAGAAGGCCGGAAAGTGGTGTTTCTGGTGATTGATAATTTGCGCCTCGATCAATGGTTTACCATCGAGCCATTGTTGCGCGCTTCTTTTTCGGTCGAGCGGGAATATTACTATTCGATTTTGCCCACCTCCACGCCTTATGCGCGCAATGCGATTTTTGCCGGCATGTTTCCGCGCGAGATTGAAAAAGAATTTCCCAGCATGTGGGTATTGGAAAAAGACGACGACAGCAGCCTCAATCGCCACGAGCGGGAATTTTTGGAAGCGCAATTGGCGCGCTTGAAAGTGACGCTCAAGCCGGAATTGAAATACATCAAAATTATCGAGCAAAACGAAGCGCGTGCGGTGGAAAAACAAATCGGCTCGTATGCTGATTTGCCCTTGCTGGCGCTGGTGGTCAATTTCGTCGATATTCTCGCGCACAGCCGCAGCGATTCCGAGGTCTTGCGCGAGATCACGCCGGATGAATCCGCCTATCGCTCGCTGACCAAATCCTGGTTCGAGCATTCCTGGTTGTTCCGCATATTGCAGCAATTGGCGGCGCGCGACAATGTCATTATCATTACTTCGGATCACGGCAGCATTCGCGGCTTGCGCGGCGCCAAAGTGATCGGCGACCGCGAAACTTCCACCAATCTGCGCTACAAATTTGGCCGCAGCTTGAAAGCCGATGCCAAGCAGGCGATCATCGTCAGCGATCCCCAAACCTATCAATTGCCCAGTTTCGGCATTAACACCAATTATCTTTTTGCCAAGGAAGATTTTTATTTCGTGTATCCCACGAACTATCATTATTATCTCAACCACTTTCGCGACAGCTTGCAGCACGGCGGCGTATCCATGGAAGAAATGATTTTGCCGGTCGTGCGCCTGGAATCTTTGAAGACGCGGGGCCGATGAACGGCGCCAGCCCGACGCGGGCGGCAGCAATCACCGCCGCGGAATGGCGCGCGGTTTTGGCCGGGCAACAAACTTTGCAATTTTACTCCGCCTCTCCCGAAGAAACGCGGGCGATCGCTGCGCAACTAGCCGAAAGGCATGGGCCGGGAGAGGCGGTTTTGCTTTTTGGAGATTTGGGTGCGGGCAAAACTACTTTTGTAAAAGGATATTGCGCAGCGTTAGGCGTGCCGGACCAAATCACCAGCCCCACTTTCACGCTGATGCACGTTTATCGCGGCGACCGCATCGTTATTTATCATTTCGATTTTTATCGGCTCGAATCACCGGCTGCCATTGCGGCGCTGGGAGTCGAAGAATATTTTGACGATGACGGCATCTGTCTGATTGAATGGCCCGAGCGCGCGTTGCCGCTTTTGCCGCCGGATGCCGTGCAGGTGAAATTGTCGATGCCGGCCTATCACGATCAACCCAACGTTCGTTTCATTGAAATCTCCCGGCGCGCGCTATGATTTTGGGAATCGAAACCGCCACGCCCGTTTGCAGTGTGGGCATTGCCGACGGTGATCGCGTCATTGCCGAGATCAGTTTTGACATTAAAAATTTGCACGATCGCGTATTGGCGGACGCCGTCCAGCAGATGCTGCGTTGGAGCGGCGGCAGCCTGGCGCAAATCGATGCGATTGCAGTTTCGGCCGGCCCGGGATCTTTTACGGGCCTGCGCATCGGTATGGGCGTAGCCAAAGGCTTGGCGTTCGCGCAAAATAAACCGGTCGTTGCCGTGAATACGCTGTTGCTGCAAGCCGCGGCGGCGGCGCGCCATGCCCAAACATTCGCGCAAGGCCGCGGGCTTGAACCCTCCACGGTGCACATCATGCCCTTGCTCAAATCGCGTCGCGGCGAAATTTACGCCGCAGCATATTCTGCGCAAATTCCGTTGCCGGCGCAAATCGAAGCGGGAAAAGTGATCACCGTCGCGGATTTTCCCGCCTCCTTCCCAAGCCCCGTTGTGCTGTGCGGGAACGGCGTTGCGCTTTTGCAGGAAGCCGGTATTCTAAAAAGTTTCGAGCACGTTCTCGTATTGGCCGAAAATGAAGCGCGTTTGAGCGGCGGTCTGGCGGCGCGCCTCGGCGAAATAAAATTCCGGCGAGGCGAAGCCATTGAGGCGGAGAGTCTGGAACCGTTTTACGTGCAGGAGTTTGTGGTAAAATAAGCGTAGAGCTCATTTTGGAAAAGAATTGTTATCGAACCCTGTTTATTGAATATGTTTGCCCTCGAATCGCCGCTATTTGAGACCGACGCACAAGTTGTCGAGCTCGAGCGCAGGGATGACTTTTTTCTCCGCGCCATGTGCCCCGAAGATCTGCCCCAGGTCGTCGCACTGGAAACGCACAGCCAGCGCGACCCTTGGGCGCAGCAGTCTTTTCTATCAGAATTTGACAATCCGCGCGTGTCGCAACCGCTGGTGGCTCTGCTCAAAAATGAAGTCGTGGGCTACATCGTGCCGTGGTTCATTACAGATGAAGTGCAAATTGCAAATCTGGCGGTGAAGGAAAATTATCGCCAACAAGGCTTGGGGCGCTTCATGCTGTCGCAGGTGCTGCACCTGGCGCAAAAACGCCAATGTCGCTCCGCTTTTTTGGAAGTACGGAAGTCCAATCAGGCTGCGCGCCGGTTGTATGAAAGTTTGGGTTTCATCGTGGAGGGGTTGCGGCCGCATTATTACGGCCGCGGACAGGAAGACGCGATTTTGATGAAAAAAAATTTAATCCCGGAAAACACTTTTTGACCTGCGAGGGAGCAATGGATTGGTTCAAGCGCGCCACCAAAGGCTTGATTTCGCAAAAAAGAAAAGACCTGCCCGAGCTCTGGATCAAGTGCACGTCTTGCAGCGAAATTTTGTACAAGCCGGATTTTGAAAAAAACTTTTCCGTGTGCATGAAATGCGGCTATCATTTCCGTGTGACCGCGCGCACCTATCTCGGTTTTTTGCTGGAGGAAAACAGCTTTCAAGAAATCAACGCCAACCTCGCGCCCGTGGATATTTTGAAATTCAAGGGCACGAAACGCTATGCCGACCAATTGAAAGAGGCGGCGCGCAAATCCGGCGGCAACGATGCCGTCATCACCGGCACGGGCCGGCTTGGACCTCACGGCGTGGTGATCGCGGTGATGGATTTCAGCTTCATCGGCGGCAGCATGGGCTCGGTGGTCGGCGAAAAAATTGCGCTGGCCTGCGACGCCGCCCTGCAACAACGCGCGCCCTTTCTTGTGCTCAGCGCTTCGGGCGGCGCGCGCATGATGGAAGGCGCGCTCTCGTTGATGCAAATGGCCAAGACTTCCGCGCGGCTGGCGCGTTTGGCCGATGCCGGCCTGCCGTACATTTCCATTCTCACCCATCCCACCACCGGCGGCGTGACCGCCAGCTATGCGATGTTAGGGGACGTGATCCTCGCCGAGCCGGGAGCGCTCATTGGTTTTGCCGGGCCGCGCGTGATCAAGCAAACCATCGGGCAAGATTTGCCGGAGGGCTTTCAAACCGCGGAGTTTCTGCTCAAGCACGGCTTTGTCGATCTCATCAGCCCGCGGCCGCAATTGCGCGGCCATTTGGAAAAGTTGCTGGATTTTTTCATGCCGGAGGCCGCCAACCTGGAAGCCAACAACGGCATGGTGCGCGAACATGAAGTCAATCTCAATATGAAAGTCAGCTCGACGCTGCCACAAGGAAGTGAGTCATGAAGAAGCCGAATATTTTATTGACGAATGACGACGGCATATTTGCGCCGGGACTTTATGCGCTCTACCTCGCCTTGCGCGAAATTGCCGAAGTGACCGTGGTCGCGCCGGACAGCGAAAAAAGCGCAGTGGGCCATGCGATTACGATTTCAGATCCGTTGCGCGTGACCGAATTTGAAAAGAACGGCGAAATTTTTGGGCATGCCGTAAAAGGCACTCCGGCTGATTGCGTGAAGCTGGCCTACTTCGCGCTTTTGCCACAGAAGCCGGACATGGTGGTGTCGGGCATCAATTACGGCTCCAATACCGGCATCAACGTGATTTATTCCGGCACCGTTTCCGCGGCCACCGAAGGCACAGTTTTGGGCCTGCCTTCGTTCGCGATTTCGTTGACGACTTTTAAAGACGCCGATTTTACTTATGCCGCAAAATTCGGCGCTTATTTGGCGGGAAAAATTTTGGAGCAAGGCCTGCCGCGAGGCACATTCTTAAACGTCAACGTGCCCAATTTGCCGGAAGCTGAAATTCGAGGCGTGGCGATTACACGCATGGGCAACGCCATGTACGACGACAAATATGACAAACGCATCGATCCGCGTCATCGCGTTTATTACTGGCTCACCGGCTCCAAAGCGGAATTGAACGAAGGCCTGGAAACCGACGACGGCGCGATCGAACAAAACATGGTCAGCGTCACGCCGTTGCATTTCGATTTGACCAAGCAAGATTTTTTGCAGAATTTGCAGGCGTGGCAATTGCAGAAGTAAGGTAACTGTTCAGCTAGTGTTTTTGTAAGCGGATTGAGCGGATAAAGCTGATGGTAACGATTCGTTCGCCAAAATAATCATCTGCTCAATCCGGTTAATCCGGTTACTTTTTTTCTTTGGGTCTCATGATTCCCCATGCTTAACGCCGGCACTTTAACCTTTCGCGAATTTATGGCCCGTGAGAAATTGCCGTTGGCTGCGATTCATGAGGCTGTGCTAAAATTCCTGCGTAGCCGGAATGATGTCGTGGTATTCGGGGCGCAAGCAGTCAATGCTTATGTGAAAGAACCGCGCATGACACAGGACATTGATTTGCTTTCGACGCACGCTCAGGAATTAGCGCTGGAATTGCAAGAACATCTCCGCCAACGCTTTCACATTGCCATGCGCATTCGGCAAATTGCCGACGGGCAGGGGTATCGATTGTATCAAGTTCAAAAGTCCGGCAATCGCCACTTGGTTGATGTTCGACAAGTTGAGGCTTTGCCTTTGGCTGAGCGCATTGAAAAAATACTGGTCATGGCGCCAGCCGAATTGATCGCAAGAAAAGTCATCGCTTATTACAAAAGGCGTGGCCAGCCGAAGTCCGGCACGGATTGGCGCGATCTGGCCGAGTTGTTGTTGGCTTTTCCTCAGTTCAAGCACGAAAGTAGTCCGGTAGCAGAACGACTAAAAGCTGCCGGTGCGGATCAAGCCATTTTCAATGTTTGGAAAGAGTTGGTTGACCGGGAAATACAGCCTGCCGATGAAGAAGAGGAATTCTAATCCGTGTTGGCAGCCTCAGGCCCAAGATTCTTTCAGAGCGAACTGATGAAGTTTGATTCGGGCTTATGATTCCCCTATGCTCAACGCCGACATTTTAACCTTTTGCGAGTTTATGGCGCGTGAAAAATTGCCGCTGGCCATGATTCATGAGGCCGTGTTAAAATTTCTATCAGGAACTTGAATTTTCACTCTCGATTCTGTACTTTGAATAAAACAACTTGAATTCTTGTCGCGCGATGAATGAGGGCGTGGCATAAACCCTATAGCCCGATTTGCCTTCGTACCATTTTGCATGAAAACGATTGAAGAAATCCGAGAGCATTTGGAATATGGCAAGTTTGAGTTCATACGGAGATGATCATGTTTCATTGTCATATTTGCGGTTCAAATGAAGCGCGCGAGGAACTCGTTGATGAAGTGTTCAAACTCAATGGTAAACATGTTTTAGTGGAGAGTATTCCAGCCAAAGTTTGTGTACGGTGTGGTGACAAGACTTTTAGCCGTGAGACGACGGAAAGAATTCGACGAATCGTGCACGGCGAGTTGGAACCGGCAAAATCAGTTCCGATGGATGTATTTGAGTATGCGTGACATTCCAACTGTGTACACCCGCCACTTATCGTCAGAAAGTTTGCTGCCAAGCCACGTGTTTTGCGGATACTAACGTGTCGCTCACGCCTAGCGTTCTACTGTTCTTCGGCTCAACATTCTTTCAAGAGAACTCACCACCCCATGCCCACACACGACCTGATCCTCATCCTCGATTTTGGCTCGCAATACACTCAGTTAATTGCCCGCCGTATCCGCGAGCTTGGGGTTTATTCCGAAATCAAATCCGCTTACACGCCATTCGAAGAAATCATTGCCATGCGGCCGCATGGTATCGTGCTCTCCGGCGGGCCGCGCTCGGTTTATGAAGAGCAGGCGCCCTCGGCGGAAAAGCGGCTGTTCGAGCTTGGCGTTCCGGTTCTCGGCTTATGCTATGGCCAGCAATTGCTCGCGCATGTGCTCGGCGGCCAGGTGCAAGCGGCGAAAGAACGCGAGTATGGCCTGGCAGATTTGGAAATTGTGAAATACGACGAAATTTTTGACGACGTCGCAGCGCGCACGCATGTATGGATGAGCCACGGCGATTCCGTCATTGCCATGCCCGAAGGATTCGTTGCGTTAGGCAAAACCAGTAACGCTCCCCTTGCCGCGTTTGGAAATTCCGCAAAGAAAATTTATGGGCTGCAATTTCACCCGGAAGTGACGCATACCGCACAAGGCGCGCAAATTTTGCAAAATTTTGTTTTCAAGATTTGCGGCTGCCGCGCTACGTGGTCGCCACAAAATTTAATCGAACTGGCGGTGCAGGCCGTGCGCGAGCGGGTTGGCGGTGAACACGTCATTTGTGCCTTATCCGGCGGAGTCGATTCGGCGGTGGCGGCGGCCTTGGTGCATCGCGCCATTGGCAAGCAATTGCATTGCGTGTTCGTCGATCACGGCTTGTTGCGAAAAAACGAGGCCGCGCAAGTACGCGCGACTTTTGTGAAATATTTTGGCGAAGCTTTTCACGAGGTTGAGGCTTCCGAAACATTCTTGCAGCGTTTGCGCGGTGTTATCGATCCCGAACAAAAAAGAAAAATCATCGGTGAGCAATTCATTCGCGTGTTTGAAGCCGAGGCGCGGCGGCTGGCAGGCATTCGCTTTCTCGTGCAAGGCACGTTGTATCCCGATGTGATCGAAAGCCTCTCTCCGCGCGGCGGGCCTTCGGTGACGATCAAAACGCATCACAACGTTGGCGGCTTGCCCGCCGACCTCGGCTTGGAATTGATCGAGCCGTTGCGCGATTTGTTCAAAGACGAGGTGCGGCGCTTGGGCCGCGCTCTGAAGTTAGATGAAAGCATCATCGGCCGGCATCCTTTTCCCGGCCCCGGCCTGGCCGTGCGCATTCTCGGCGAGATCACGCTGGAGCGCCTGGCGATTTTGCGGGAAGCGGACGATATTTTTATTAACGAATTGCGCGTGGCAAATTGGTATGACAAAACCTGGCAGGCTTTCGCGGTTTTGTTGCCGATTCAATCCGTCGGCGTCATGGGCGATTTTCGCACCTATGAAATGACCATCGCTTTGCGCGCGGTTTCTTCCATCGATGGCATGACCGCGGAATGGGTGCACTTGCCGCATGATTTGCTCGCCAAAATTTCCTCACGCATTACCAACGAAGTGCGCGGCGTCAATCGCGTGGTTTATGACATCAGCAACAAACCGCCGAGCACCATCGAGTGGGAGTGATGGAGAGAGGGGGAAGGGGAGAACGGGGGAAAAGGAGACGGGGAGAAAAATTTGTTTTGGCTTTGCAGGATTGTATCAGCCGAAGCTGGATCATGTTCCAAAATGACATGTCATCCTGTAAGGATCTTTTTCAGCCTAACCTCTGCATTCGGTATGAAAAGATCCTTGCAAGATGACATAAACAATTATTCGTCTGCGCACGCACAGCGGGTGGCCGGAATCCTCGTCGAAGAGCAATGAGTTTTGCAACCATTACCCGCGATAATCATGATACACCGCAAATCCCTTTGCCACCATCAAGTCATTCACGTTGATCCATTGCCCTTCCTGATCCAGCCAGATTTCGGCGAGATAGCGGCCGTATTTTTCGGTGTTGTCTTTGATGGTTTCCACCACAATTTTTTTGTCCATAATCAATGAACGCAAAAAATCGCGTGCGAGTGTGCCGGCCTCTTTTTCTGCGCCGCGCATTTCCGGCGCATTGATGCGATGCAGCCGCAGCTTTTGTGACCTGACCCAGGTGGACCAGCCCAAATCGACGTCCACCGTGCAAGTATCCCCATCGTACACGGCGACTACCGTGGTGCGATAATGATACAGATTTTGCGTCATGACATTTTTCCTTTTCATGAAAAGCGTTTGCCAAAATGGGATTTTTGGCTAAGTTTTAACGTAATGCGTAATCACTATTTGTTCACTAGTACTACAACGTTAAGTTGGCGTTACCACCGGGGAATGTCATTCAGAAAGAATCTTCCCACGCGCTGGGCACAAGGCTCAAATTGACGGCGGTGTTAGTGCTTGGGAAGATTCCTACTGAATGACAGGGTGTGGATTTTGGGCGAAAAACCGAATCATCCAACAACCAACCAACTATGACTCTCCTTCAAGTTCTTGACGCGCTGCGCGCGGACAATGAGTTTATTCAAAACGTCACGCACTGGCGCATGCTGCCCGCGCGGCCGGCGCAATATGCCGATTTTCCTCACTGGCTCAAGCCCGAGCTGGTGGCGGCGCTGCAGCAGCACGGTATTGCGCGCTTATTCCGCCATCAAGCCGAAGCCATTGCTCAAATCGGCGCCGGCAAAAATGTCGCCGTGGTCACGCCCACGGCTTCGGGCAAAACGTTGTGTTATAATCTGCCGGTGTTGAATCGCATTTTGAGCGAGCCCGATTCGCGCGCGTTATATCTGTTTCCCACCAAAGCTTTGTCGCAGGATCAACTGGCGGAATTGCGCGAGGTGATCGTGCTGCTCGGTTCTGCTCGAGTCGAAATCAAGGCGCATACTTTCGACGGCGATACTCCGCAAGCCGCGCGGCAGGCGATTCGCAGCTCCGGGCATATCGTGGTCACCAATCCCGACATGCTGCATCAGGGCATTCTGCCGCATCATACCAAATGGATCAAGCTGTTTGAAAATTTGCGCTACATCGTCATCGACGAGCTGCATAATTATCGCGGTGTGTTCGGCAGCCATCTCGCCAATTTGATCCGCCGGCTGCGCCGCATTGCCGATTTCTACGGCGCCCGGCCGCAATTCATTTGTTGTTCCGCCACTATTGCCAATCCCAAAGAGCTGGCCGGGCAAATCATCGAAGAACAGGTGGAGCTGATTGACCAAAATGGCGCACCGGCCGGAGAAAAGCAATTTATTTTATATAATCCGCCGGTGGTCAATGCCGAGCTGGGCATTCGCAAATCTTCCGTTAAAGAAGGGCGCAAGATCGCGACCAAATTTCTGCTCAATAAAATACAAACTATTGTCTTCGCGCGCAGCCGCCTGCGCGTGGAAATTTTAGTGACCTATTTGAAAGAAAGCATGGCTGCGCACAAGAAGTCGCCGAAATTGATTCGCGGTTATCGCGGCGGCTATTTGCCCACCGAGCGCCGCGAGATCGAGCGCGGCTTGCGCAGCGGCGAGGTGTTAGGCGTGGTTTCCACCAATGCGCTGGAATTGGGCATCGACGTCGGCCAGCTTACCGCCTGCGTGATGGTCGGCTATCCCGGCAGCATTGCCAGCGCCTGGCAGCAAGCCGGCCGCTCCGGCCGCCGCTCAGATTCCGCGGTCGCGATTTTGGTGGCCTCCAGCAATCCCGTGGATCAATACATCATCAATCATCCGGAATATCTTTTCGGCAAGCCGCCGGAAGCGGGCATTGTCGATCCCAACAACCTCGTCATTCTCATCAGCCATCTCAAATGCGCGGCGTTCGAATTGCCGTTTGCTGAAGGCGAAAAATTCGGCCACGGCAAAAATACCGTTGACGCCACGCGCGAGATGCTGGAATATTTGGAAGAGAATAAAGTTTTGCATTATGCCGGAGGCCGCTGGCATTGGATGACGGATCATTATCCGGCCGAGGCGGTGAGCCTGCGCAGCGCCACGCCGGAGAATGTTGTGATCATCGACACCACGAAAGCAGAGCGCGTGATTGGAGAAGTCAATCTGCTCGATGCACCCATGATGCTGCACGACGACGCGATTTATTTGCATGAAAGTGTGCAGTATCACGTCGATAAACTCGATTGGGATCGCCGCAAAGCATATGTGCGGCAGGTCGAAGTCGACTATTATACCGACGCGCACACGGATACGAGTATTCATGTGTTGGAGGTCTTTGATGAAGCCGGGCTGGGGTTTGAAACAGCAAACAACAAAAAGCAAACGGCAAACAGTAAGCGATCACAAGAAGTCATTGGCGATCAATCTTTCCAGATGAAAAAAGCGCATGGGGAAGTGAATGTGAATTGCCAGACGACGAAGTTCAAGAAGCTAAAATTCGGATCGCATGAAAACATCGGTTATGGGCCGGTGGAGTTGCCGGAAATCAGCATGCACACCACGGCCTATTGGTGGGAGTTGCCGTGCGAGACTGCCGCGCGTTTGCAAATTGCGCCTTCGGCATTGGGCGACGGCTTGAAAGCGTTGGCGCATGCGTTGCAAAGCGTTGCGGCGATTTTTTTGATGTGCGACGTGCGCGACATTCGCGCGGTGCCCATGGCCGCGGCGCTGCTGACGCAGAAGCCGACGATTTTTATTTACGACAATCATGCCGGGGGCGTGGGATTCAGCAAACGTTTATTCAACGTGCACGACGAGCTGCGGCGCGCCACGACGGAATTGATTCAAGCCTGCGCTTGCGAAAGCGGCTGCCCAAGCTGTGTAGGGCCGGCGTTGGAGATTGGAGAACAAGGCAAGGCTACGGCGTTGTTGCTGCTAAAAGATGATTGGACAAGCGCTTTGCAGAACAAAAGCATGCAGCAAGTTGATGGCCCCCTTGAATTATTTTAGCACCGAATCAACTCACGCGTTTGTGAAACTTCATCGCGCTGGCCGATATGATGATCAGCCCGAACGCGGCCAGGGGAATGATCTCACTCCATAAAAACTCCAGCGGCGTGGCCTTCAAAAAAATCTCGCGCATGAGATTGACGTAATAGCGCAGCGGATTCAGATACGTGACCTTCTGCCAAAATTCCGGCATGTTGGCGATGGGCGTGAGAAATCCCGACATGAGCATGAGAAAGATCATGAAGAACCATGAAATGAACAGCGCTTGCTGTTGCGTATCCACCAGTGTCGAAATGAAAATGCCCAGCCCGAGCGTCGTCAGAAAATAAAGCATGGAAACCGCCAGCAGCATCACATAGCTTCCCGCCATCACCAAATCGAAAACGACAAAAGCCACCCCCAAAATAATATTGATTTCCACGAAGCCGATGAGCATGAACGGCAGCACTTTGCCGATGATCAGCTCGAGCGGCCGAATGGGCGTCACCATGAGCTGTTCGAGCGTGCCGATCTCTTTCTCGCGCACCAAACCCATCGCCGTCAAAAACATGGTGACGATCGTCAATAGCAGGCCGATGAGGCCGGGGATCATGTAATTTTTGCTGGCGAGATTGAGATTGTACCACATGCGCGTTTCGCTGCGCACCGGCGCGACCGTCACGGCGGCGGTAGGAAGGTCTTGCGCATAGGCGGCGAGAATGCCCTGGGCATAGCCGATGGCAATGCCCGCGGTGTTGCCGTCCAGGCCGTCTGCAATGATTTGCAAATCCGGCGTTAGGCCGCGCGCCAGCTTTTCGTCGAAATCCAAGGGGATGAAAATCCCGATTTGCGCTCGCCAATTTTGCAAAGCTTCATGAATGTCGCCCGGGCCTTGGACGTATCCCAAAAAACGAAAAAGAGGATTATGGATGAAGCGCCGCCCCAGCTCGCGGCTGGCGGTGCTGTTGTCGGCATCATAAATGATCAGCTTTACATTTTTGACGTCGGTGGTCATGGCAAACCCGAGCACGATGGTTTGCATCACCGGCGCGATAAACATGATCACCACCATTGCGCGATCGCGAAAAACCTGGCGGAGTTCTTTTTGGATGAGATAGAGTATGCGGTGCATGATTGATGCTCGTTGCTTGATGCTTGATGCTCGATGCTCGATGCTCGATGCTTGTTCATCATCCAGCATCGAGCATCATCCTTCCAGCTTCATCTTAAATCTCTTGGCGCTGATCACGGTAAAAAACAAACCCATCACCGCGAGCATGGTTAGCTGCTGCCACAATTCGGACGCGGTATTGCCTTTCAGCATCATGCCACGGATAATTTGCAGAAAGTATTTTGCGGGTACGAGGTTCGAGATGAATTGCAAAAGTTTCGGCAAGCCGGCGACGGGAAAAATGAAACCCGAAAGCATCACGGTGGGCAGCATGGAGGCCATCAACGCCGCCATCATCGCGACCTGTTGGGTTTGTGCGAGGGTGGAAATGAGCAAGCCGATGGCCAGAGCTACGAACACAAACAGCAGGCAGGAAAATAAAATCAGAAGCACGCTGCCCTGCACCGGCACCCCGAACCAGAAATGCGCCACCAGCAAAACGATGACGCCGTCCATGAATGCCAATGCGATATACGGCACGACTTTGCCGAGGATGATTTCGAGCGGCCGCACCGGCGAAACCAAAATTTGCTCCATGGTGCCGGTTTCTTTCTCGCGCGCGATGGTGATGCTGGTGAGCAGCGCCGAAATCATCATCAAGATCAAAGCCACCAATCCCGGCACGAAGAAGTAAGCGCTTTTCAAAGCCGGATTATATTGAATCGTGGTGCGCACCTCGAACGGCGCTTTCAGCCCGCGCTCGAAATTAAAAGCTTGTATGGCGGCTTCGATATAATTGCGCATGGCCTGGGCGGAATTCGAATCGCCGGCATCGATCAAAATTTGCACGGAAGTGGGCGCGGCGCGCACCAGCGTCTCCTCAAAATCAGCCGGAACGATCAGCGCGGCATGGGCGCGGCGTTTTTGAAAAAGGCGCGCGATCGCCGAAATTTGAGCGTCAAAAAAAATCACCGAAAAATACTGGCTGCCGCTGAAGTTTCGAATCAGGTCGGCGCTCGCCGGCGTGCGCGCAAGGTCGATCACCGCCAGGTGGATTTTTTGAATCTCCATGTTGATGGCATAACCGAACATGAAGAGCTGCAGCACCGGCATGATAAAAATAATCAACAGCGTGCGGAAATCCCGCCGGATGTGGATGAATTCTTTGCGCATGAGCGCGAGGATGCGCGTTGACATCTTATTCCTATTCTTGCTTGAAGTGAAATGAGAGTGGGAGACTGCGTGAGAGGGTGGCGGGGGGCCGTCACCCTCTCACCCCATCACCCTCTCACCCCGTCACCCTCTCTCCCAGTTACCCTCCCTCCCCGTCATAACTCACCGATCCACCAAATGAATAAAAACCTCCTGCATCGACAGCTTGCCGTATTTTTGCTTCAGCGCTTGCGGGGAATCGAGCGCGATGATCTCGCCGGCGTACATGATGGAAACGCGATGGCAATATTCCGCTTCGTCCATGTAATGCGTGGTGACGAAGATGGTTTTGCCCTGCTGCGCCATGGCATAAATCAAATCCCAAAAATGCCGGCGCGCTTCGGGATCGACGCCGCCGGTCGGCTCGTCGAGGAATACGATTTCAGGATCGTGCAACAGTGCGCAGCCGAGCGCCAATCTTTGCTTGTATCCCAACGGCAAGGCGCGCGTGATCATGTCTGCTTGCGCCGTGAGCTCCAATTCTTGGAACAGATGTGCGCGTTTTTGCAGCAATGCGCCGCGCCGCAAGCCGTAAACTCCGCCGTAAAATTCGACGTTCTCTGCCAAAGTCAAATCTTCATACAAAGAAAATTTTTGGCTCATATAGCCGATGTGCTGCTTGATTTTTTCATTTTCTTTCAAAATGTCGAAACCGGCCACTCTTCCGTTTCCGCAGGAAGGCAACAGCAAGCCGCAGAGCATGCGAATGGCCGTGGTTTTGCCCGCGCCGTTCGCACCGAGAAAGCCGAAGATCTCGCCGGAGGGCACGGCGATATTGAGATTCTTCACCGCTTCGAATTTGCCAAAGCGCTTGCCGAGGTTTTCGGTTTGAACGGCGTAGTCGGGCATCTGTGCTCGCTTTGTTTCGAATGTTATTGAGCCACCCTTTTCAAGGTTTAAAACCTTGAAAAGGGATATTATTCCACATTTATTTTTTCAGCACTCATCCCTCGCGAGACAACGCACGCCATGCCCAAATACCAAAGCCGCCTCCGGCCATTTCTGCCACCGCCAGCAATACCGCGGTAATTTGAAACAGTCCGCGCTCTGCGCCGGCGGGAATATGACTCACATGATCGGGACTGATGGCGATGAAATGATGATAGATGCCAAAAAGTAAAGAACCAAACATGGCGGCCACGAGCAGCGCTACACCGGTTTGTAGCCGGCGTCTCAACAGCAAAATCATCGCCAGCAGCGGAGCAAGCCAGATGACTGTGATGATGAAAATGTTTCCGAGCCACGAAGCGTAAACTTCGAGCTTCACGTGCGCATAGGCGTGCAGGAATAAAATGATCAAATGCCCAAGCACGATGAAACTGCCGTACCTCGCGATTCTTGCCATGGTCATTTTTCTTTTTTATAGTTCGAGCCGTAACGAAACTGCACCCATTCCTGCCAGGTGACTTTGCCTTCGGCATGTTGCGGCGCGGTATTGTCGCCGCGGCGAAATGCTTGCGCAGTTTTTCCGGGAAGTGGAAGGCGAAAGATTTTTCGATGTGATCCCTGTGCTTGCAGCCAAATGTTTGCGATCTCACCAAAGGCATGTATCTGCGGACCGCCCAAATCTGCAATACGCCCGGCCGGGCCGTGCACGATACATTCGATCAACCGCACGGCCATTTCGCGACCATGCAGCGGTTGATATTTGAAATCCACCGGCAGAAACAAAACCGGCAAACGCGCTGCCAGCAGCAGAAATTTATCCAGCAAAGAATGAAATTGTGTCGCGCGCAATATCGTGTGAGGCACACCGCTTTCCCGCACGACAACTTCTGCCGCCAATTTATGCTGATAATACGCGAACGGAATTTTCTCAATGCCCACGATTGAAGGAAAAATAAAATGCTTGATACCGGCCACACGCGCCAGTTCCAGTACACGGCGTGTGCCCTGCACATCAATCTTTGCGGTACGCGAGAATGGGCTGGTCGCGGCGTGAATAACGACTTCTGCATTTTTGAGGGCGGCTTGCAGCCCTTCGCCGGTCTCCAGATTTGCTTGCACCCATTCCATTCGCGGCGTGGATTGCTTCGGCTGCGGACGCCGGCTCATGGCGCGCACTTCGTGCCCGGCTTCTTGCGCCAGCCGGGTTAAATCGCGGCCCAACAAACCGGTCGCGCCGGTGATGAGTATTCGGCTGATGGAGGCATCCTTTTTAAGTTTATAAGCGTGTGAATAAAGATTGGAGATCTAAGCTGGAAGATCGAGAATAGCAAAAAACCCGTCCTCACGAGCGAAGCAATCTCAGTTCGCAAGCTTGCAAAGGGATTGCTTCGGCAAAAAGACGCCTCGCAATGACTTTTGACTGGGGCCGTCATTTGTTTGGTGCCGTCATTGCGAGCCGGCTTTATCGGCGAAGCAATCTCAGTTCACAAGCTTGCAAAGGGATTGCTTCGGCAAAAAGACGCCTCGCAATGACTTTTGACTGGGGCCGTCATTTGTCTGGTGCCGTCATTGCGAGCCGGCTTTATCGGCGAAGCAATCTCAGTTCGCAAGCTTGCAAAGGGATTGCTTCGGCAAAAAGACGCCTCGCAATGACTTTTGACTGGGGCCGTCATTTGTCTGGTGCCGTCATTGCGAGCCGGCTTTATCGGCGAAGCAATCTCAGTTCGCAAGCTT
>Ga0247727_10000927_pt1 | contig 71446 bp, 43 predicted proteins | sample WisWelCaveWW1625_FD_202498 | JGI IMG/M metagenome (GOLD analysis project Ga0247727, IMG submission 202498) | Biofilm microbial communities from Wishing Well Cave, Virginia, United States - WW16-25 | ecosystem: Environmental > Aquatic > Deep subsurface > Groundwater > Cave microbial mat | place... | reverse complement strand
GCGAGATGCGCGCGCTGTGGCAGGCGTCGGGCGGCTTCGCCGCCGGCGGCGCGCGCGCCGACCGCCCGGCCTTCGCCATCATGATCCCGCCGCCCAACGTGACCGGCTACCTGCACATGGGCCACGCGCTGAACGGCACGCTGCAGGACGTGGTCGCGCGCCACCGGCGCCTGTGCGGCTTCGACGTGCTGTGGCTGCCGGGCACCGACCACGCCGGCATCGCCACGCAGGCCGTGGTCGAGAAGAAGATCTACGCCGAGCGCCGCCTGACGCGCCAGCAGCTAGGGCGCGAGGCCTTCCTGTCCGAGGTGTGGGCCTGGAAGGAGAAGCACGGCGGGCAGATCCTCGAGCAGTTCGCGCGCCTGGGCGCCAGTTGCGACTGGTCGCGCACGAAGTTCACGCTGGACCCGGAGATGTCGCGCGCCGTGCGCGAGGCTTTCGTGCGCCTGTGGGAGCGCGGCCTGGTCTACCGCGGCGCGCGCCTGGTCAACTGGGACTGCGTGCTGCAGACGGCCGTGTCGGACGACGAGATCGAGTACGTGCCACGCAAGGGCAAGCTGTGGACGCTGCGCTACCCGGTGCTGCGCGGCGCGCGGCCCGGCGCGCCGACGCACGTCGAGGTGGCCACCACGCGTCCCGAGACCATGCTGGGCGACACCAGCGTCGTGGTGCACCCCGACGACCCGCGCTGGCAGGGCCTGATCGGCGCCACCGTGCGCCTGCCGCTCATCGACCGCGAGATCCCGGTGCTGGCCGACGAGGGGGTGGACCCGCACTTCGGCACCGGCGCCGTCAAGGTGACGCCCGGCCACGACCCGGCCGACTACGAACGCGGCGCGCGCCACCGCCTGCCCATCGTCAACATCCTGAACAAGGACGGCACGCTGAACGAGAACGCCGGCGCCTTCGCCGGCCTGGCTCGCGAGAAGGCGCGCGAGGCCGTGGTCAAGGCGCTGGACGAGCAGGGCCTGCTGGGCCAGGTGGTCGAGATCGAGCACAACGTCTCGGTCTCCGACCGCAGCAAGAGCCCGATCGAGCCGCTGGTCAGCGAGCAGTGGTTCGTGAAGATGGAGCCGCTGGCGCGGCCGGCCATCGAGGCCGTGCGCAGCGGCGCGCTGCGCTTCAAGCCCGAGCGCTGGACCAAGGTCTATCTCGACTGGCTGACGCACGTGCGCGACTGGTGCATCAGCCGCCAGCTCTGGTGGGGGCACCGCATCCCGGTCTGGTACGACGAGGACGGCGCGCCCGTGGCCTCGCGCGAGGATCTCGCGCTCGGCTCGCCGCACCCGCAGACCGGCAAGCCGATCGTGCGCCAGGACGAGGACGTGCTGGACACCTGGGCCAGTTCGTGGCTGTGGCCCTTCGCGACGCTGGGCTGGCCCGCGGCCACGCCGGACCTGCAGCGCTACTACCCGACGCAGTTCCTGAGCACGGCCAGCGAGATCATCTACCTGTGGGTGGCGCGCATGGTCATGGCCGGCCACGCCTTCGTGGACACGCTGCCCGAGGCGCGCCGCACGCCCTTTGCCACCTGCTACATCCACGCCACCGTGCTGGACGCGCAGGGCCGGCGCATGAGCAAGAGCCTGGGCAACGGCATCGACCCGCTGGACATGATCGGCCAGTACGGCGCCGACGCCGTGCGCTTCAGCCTGGTGATGCTCACCAAGGAGGGCCAGGACACGCGCCTCGCGCCCGAGAAGTTCGAGATGGGGCGCAACTTCGTCAACAAGCTCTGGAACGCCAGCCGCTTCGTGCTGTCGCGCGCCGGGCACCTGCCGCGCCTGGACCCGGAGCAGGTCACGGCGCTGGAGGACCGCTGGATCCTGTCGCGCCTGGCCGCCACCATCGAGGCCACGGGCGAGGCCTGTGGCCGCTACGAGTTCAACGACGCGGCGCAGCTGCTGTACCGCTTCACCTGGAACGACGTGTGCGACTGGTACGTCGAGGCGGTCAAGCCGCGCCTGGTTTCCGGCGACCCGCTGGCCGCGGCCGTGCTCGGGCGCGTGCTGGCCGACCTGCTGGCGCTGCTGCACCCGCTGGCGCCGTTCGTGACCGAGGCCGTGTGGCAGCGACTGCGCGCGTCCAGCGAGGCTGACCTGCCGCCGCTTCTGGCGCTGGCCGCCTGGCCCGACGGCGCCGGCCTGCAGCGCGATGCGCACGCCGAGGCCGACCTGGGCATCGCCCAGGCCGTGCTCTCGTCAGTGCGCAAGCTGCGCCAGCAGAACAACGTGGCCGAGCGCAAGCCGGTGCGCGTCACCGTGGCGACGCCCGACCCCGAGGCCGTCGCCGGCCTGCTGCGCGCGCGCGAGCTGGTGCTGCGCCTGGGGTCGCTCGAGTCCCTGGACGCCGGCCGCGACCCCCGCCGCCCGGCCGGCGCCGCCGCGGACGTGTCCGAGGGCGTGGAGGTGCTGCTGGACCTGGAGGGCCTGGTGGACCGCGCCGCCCAGCGCGAGGACCTCGCGCGCAACCTCGCGCGGGTGCAGAAGCAGGTCGAGGCGCTGAACGCCAAGCTGGGCAACGAGAGCTTCACCGCGCGCGCGCCGGCCGAGGTCGTGGCGCGCGAGCGTGCGCGGCTGGCGGACTTGGCCGGAGAGCAGCAGCGCATCGAGTCCCTGCTGTCCGGGCTGCAGGGCGCCTAGCCCGCTGCGGGCTAGGAGTCTGCGCCACAGATCGCCAGCAGGGCCCGCCCCCTCGTCGTGCTGATCAGTCCTCGCTCCGAGGCTGAGCCGGCTGGCTGCTGCCGGGGGCTACCCGCGCGGCACGGCTGCGTCGCGTCCCGGTCGCGCTCGGGTCATCCTGGAGCGTCCGCAGCGGCGCCTGACCCTCTCCTCCCTCATGTCCACGCCATCCGGTCGTTCATGCGCCTCAGGTTCACGGCCAGGCACACCAGGTTCCACTCCGCCGTCACGCGCCGCAGGCCTCGCAGCGAGAAGCTCCGGAAGCCCAAGACCTGTTTCACCCAGCCGATGGCCGGCTCGACGATGGCCTTGCGTCGCTTGAAGCGCTCGCGCCCGCGTTTCGTCCCGAGCTTGCGCGCCATGCGCGCCGTGGCGGGGCCCGCCGTCATCGCCTTCGCGCACGTCTCCTCGCGCCGACCCAACGACACGTAGGCGTCGATGCGCCGCTGCTCCAGCGCGGCCAGGTTGTCCTCCGACCGATAGCCCGCGTCCGCCAGCACCTGCTGCGGCTTGCTGCCCGTGTTCTGCTGGGCCTGCGCCTGCATCGGCAGCAGCTCGCGCGCGTCGGACGCGCACGGCGTCACGTCCGCGGCCACGATGATCTGCTCCTTGGTGTCCACTGCGACCTGCGCGTTGAAGCACGGCTCGTAGCCGCCCGTCGCCGTCTTCATGATCCGGCTCTCGGGGTCCGTGAAGTTGCTCTGCGCCTTGTCTGGCGGCGTGCCGTTCGGGCGCTTCAGCTTGCGCCCGCGCCCGTCCTGGCGCGGCTGGCCGCGCGCCTTGGCCGCGTCTTCGGCGGCCTTTAGCCGCCTCCAGCCGCGCCTTGGCCGCGCGGATCGCCTCCAGCCGCGTCGCGCGCCGTGCCAGCTCGGCGGGCAGCTCGTCCCCGCGGAAGTCCGGGCCAAACTCGCCGTCCTCGGCTTCGTCCGTCTTCTGCGCGATCGCCGTCAGGCGCTTGATCTCGGCGGCCAGCCGCTGCTCCTCGGTCTTCATCCGGCCGTAGCTCATCGCCTTGTGCTTGCTGGCGTTGGCCTTCACCCGCGTCCCGTCCACCGCCAGCGTCCCCATCTTCACCAGACCCGCCTCGCGCGCGATGCGCACCACCTGCACGAAGAGCGCCCGGGGAAGGCCTCCAGGTGCTCCTGCCGGAAGCGCGCGATCGTCCGGTGGCTCGGTGCCGCCCCCGCGGCCAGGTAGCGCAGCGGCACGCGGTCCTCGATCCCCGCCGCGATCTTGCGCGACGAGAAGATCCCCGTGCAGTCGGCGTAGATCAGCAGCTTGAGCATCAGCCGCGGCTCGTAGGCGCAGTTGCCGCGGCCGTCCTCGCGCTGCTCGTACTTGGCGTAGAAGGCCGACAGCTCGAGTTGCTCGACCGTCTCGGAGACGAAGAAGGCCAGGTGGCCCTCCGGCAGCCAGTCCCGCGGTGACGGGGGGAAGAGCAGCGCTTGGCCCGGCTGGTACGGCTCGAAGATCTGTCCCATGCCCAGCTTCTAGGAAGCCGGGCGCCTGCCTTACAATTGCGATCTGTGGCGCAGACTCCTAGGGCAGCGGCTCGCCCGCCAACTGCACGGGCAGCCTGAAGCGCGGCGACTTGCCGGCGACCTGGTCGATCGAGAACTCGATGGTCCAGGTCTTGCCGCCGTTGGTCGTCGCGGCCGCGATCGGCGCGACCGCCACTTCGCGGATGTCGCCGGCCAATTGCCAGGCCACGACCACGTTGGACGCGTTGTAGAAGAGGACCACGTCCTCGTCCTGCGGGAAGTCGATGTCCTCGGCGATGTCGTGGATGGACCCGACGCCCGGCCACGGCGCGACGGCGCCCAGGTCGGGAGTAGCGGAGCTGGGGTCGGCTTCCGGCTGCTTGTCCTTGCCGTCCTTGCCCTGGTCTTCCTTGTCCTCGTCCTTCTTCTCGTCCTTGTCGCTGCGCTTGCGGGCCTTGTAGGCCTTGGACTCGCCCGGGCCCTTGTAGCAGAGCGTGTACTCGCCGGCCGGGATGGCCAGGGTCTTGCGGCTTCCGGGCTCCTTCATGTGGATCATCGCCAGGGACTCGCTGGTGACCAGCACGCCCAGCGGCAGCGGCGACTCGACCGTGTCCTTGCGCAGCGAGGTCAGCGACTTGCCGCGCTCGGGCAGGCGGTGCGCGAAGGTCAGCGAGCGGTAGCCCGTGATGACGCGGCGCTGGTCGTCGTAGTAGGTGATCTCCTTGCCGAAGAGGTCCTTCTCGTCCAGTTGCGTCTTCGCGAACTGCGGCGGCAGCAGGCGCTTGAAGCCGTGACGCACGGCCTCGAGGCCGGCTACGGTGGAGCGCGCGGCGCGGAAGCCGATGGTCTGGTCGCTGCCGCTGGCATCCATGCCGAAGCGCCAGTCGACGCGCAGGGAGTGCCGCGTGCCGAGGTAGCCGCCGCCCTTGACGACCTTCTTCGAGCTGTTGAAATCGGGCGTCAGCATGACGGTCTTCTTGCCCTGCTTGAAAGGCAAGGCCTCGAAGCCGGGGAAGGCGCTGAACGGGCTGTCGACCCACTCGAGCGCATTGCCGGCCATGTCGAGCGCGCCGAAGGGGCTGGCGCCGCCCGAGTACCGGCCGACCTCGACCGGACCCGACGGGATGTTCAGGCCCGACCGGCACTGCTTGGCATCCCACTTGGCGCCCCACGGATAGAGGCGGTCGTCGTCGCCGCGCGCGGCGCGCATCCACTCGTCCTCGCTGGGCAGGCGCTTGCCGCACCACACCAGGTACTCGCGGATCTCGGGGATGTTGACGTTGGTGATCGGGGCGTACTCCTGGCCGGCCGGGATCTCGCCATGGGGCCAGTTGTGTTCGACCAGCGTGGCCGAGGGCTTGCGCCCGGTGGCCTCGAGGAACACCTTCCACTGCAGGTTGGTCACCTCGGTCGTGTCGATGAAGAACGACCCGACGCTGGCCGCATGCCGGGGCGCCTCGGCCAGCACCTCGGTCATCTGGGTGATGTCGTTCTGCCCGTACTCCGGGACCGTGGCCACTTCCGTTCCCACCAGCACCTGGCCGCCCGTGACGAAGACCATGCCGGGTGGCGGCTGCATCTGCAGCGCTTCGGCGTCCGTGGTCTGCCGCTGGACGAGGCGGATGTCGCTGACCGGCTGCGCGAGACTCGCCGTCGGCTGCTGCAGGATGGCCGCCTGGAAAGCGGCCGGGGAGAGGGCCATCGCGGCCAGCCCGGCAATCAGGTTCGGGATCACGTCGTGCGGGGCTCCGCGGTGTCGGGAAGGCACGCGTCAACCACCGGGACAGGGCGTTCGGGGAGCCCCGCCGTCCGGCGCCTGTCGGGGAGAGCAAGCGCGCCACTATGCTACGGTCGCAAGAGCGTAACTGCCTCCCCTCGCCTGTCAAGAAAGCCGCCCGGACCCGATGCTCCCCGTCCGTGCCGAGGTCCCGCACCTGGACGCCGGCGGCCACCTGCGCCTCCAGGTCGAACCGGCGGATGCCGGTTGCCGGGTGGACCGGCTGCTGGGCCGGGCGCTGGCACCTCATTACTCCCGGTCCTTTCTCTCCGCCCTGCTGGCGGAGGGGGGCATCCGGGTGGACGGGCAGGCCGTCAGGGTCAGTTTCCGCGTCAATCCGGGCCAGTTGGTCGAGGGGGACCTGGGCGCTCCGGTCTCTTCCCTTCCTCGCCCGGAACCCATGGATCTGAAGCTGGTCCATGTGGACGAGGACCTGATCCTTGTGGACAAGCCGGCAGGACTGGTCATCCACCCGGGCACCGGCCAGGCGACGGGCACGTTGGTGAACGGCCTGCTGCACCTGTTTCCCGAGCTGGCCGTGGTCGGGCGGGCCGACCGGCCGGGGGTGGTGCACCGGCTGGACCGCGACACCACGGGGGTCATGGTGGTGGCCCGCACCAACGAGGCGGCGCGCTCGCTGGTGGGCCAGTTCAAGGCCAAGACCGTGCGCAAGGAGTACACGGCCGTCGTCTGGGGCGAGCTGCCCTTCGACAGCGACTGGATCGACCTCCCGTTGGGACCGCACCCGGCGCGGTCCGTGCTGCGCGCCGTGCGGCGCGCGGAGGAGGGCGGCCAGCCCTCGTCCACCTTCTATCAGGTCGAGCGGCGCCTGCCGCCGTTCACGGTGGTCAACGCCCAGCCGCGCACCGGCCGCACGCACCAGATCCGCGTGCACCTCGAGCACCTGGGCTTCCCGATCGTGGGCGACGAGCAGTACGGCCGCAGGGCGCTGCTGGCCTTTCGTCGCTGGGTCGAGGCGCGCAGCCAGGCCGGCCGGCGGGTCCCGGCGCTGGCGCGGCACGCGCTGCACGCGCGCCGGCTGTCCTTCCTGCACCCGCGCAGCGGCGAGCGGCAGGTGTTCGAGGCGCCTTTGCCGGCCGACATGGCCGACCTGCTGGCCTGCGCCGAGGAGCCCGCATGAGCGACGTCCGCGACGCGGCCGCCCGCTGGCGCGCCGCCTGCGCGGCGTCCCTCCCCGCAGGCGCGTCGGCGCAGGCCGTCAGCGGGTCGGGCCTGAAGCTGGATCCGCTGCTGCCCGCGCCGGACGACGACGGCCGCATCGGCTGGCCGGGCGAGTTTCCCTTCACGCGCGGGCCCTACCCGAGCATGTACCGCGGGCGTCCGTGGACCATGCGCCAGTACGGCGGCTTCTCCGACGCCGAGGAGACCAACGCGCGCTTCCGCTTCCTGCTCGCGCGCGGCCAGACGGGCCTCTCGGTGGCCTTCGACCTGCCCACGCAGATGGGCCACGACCCCGACGCCCCGCTGGCGCAGGGCGAGGTGGGCAAGGTGGGCGTGTCCATCGCCTGCCTGCGCGACATGGAGCTGCTGCTCGCGGGCATCCCGCTGGACAAGGTGTCCATCTCGATGACCATCAACAGCACCGCCGCGGTGCTGCTGGCCTTCCTGCTGGCGGTGGCGCAGAAGCAGGGCGTGGCGCCCGCGGCGCTGCGCGGCACGCTGCAGAACGACCTGCTCAAGGAGTACATCGCGCGCGGCACGTACCGCTTTCCGCCGGCGCCCTCGCTGCGGCTGGTCACGGACATCATCGCGCACGCCCACGCGCACCTGCCGCGCTTCAACCCCATCTCCATCTCCGGCTACCACATGCGCGAGGCCGGCTGCACGGCGCCGCAGGAGCTCGCCTTCACGCTGGCCGACGGGCTGGAGTACGTCAAGCACGCCGTGGCGCGCGGGCTGCCGGTGGACGCCTTCGCCGGGCAGCTCTCGTTCTTCTTCAACGCGCACAACGACTTCCTCGAGGAGGTCTGCAAGTTCAGGGCGGCGCGCCGGATGTGGGCCACGCTGCTGAAGGAGCGCTTCGGCGCCACCAGCGCCGAGGCCATGCGCCTGCGCTTCCACACGCAGACCGCCGGCAGTACGCTGACCTCGCAGCAGCCCGAGGTGAACGTCGTGCGCGTCACGCTGCAGGCGCTGGCGGCGGTGCTGGGCGGCACGCAGTCGCTGCACACCAACAGCCGCGACGAGGCGCTGGGCCTGCCGACCGAGGAGGCCGCGCTGCTGGCGTTGCGCACGCAGCAGGTGCTCGCCGAGGAGTCGGGCGTCTGCCAGGCCATCGACCCGCTGGGTGGCGCGCCGTACGTCGAGGCGCTGACCGACCGGCTGGAGGCCGAGGCGCGCGCGCTGCTGGTCGAGGTCGACCGGCGCGGCGGCGCGCTGGCGGCGGTCGAGCAGGGCTTCCAGCAGCGCGAGATCCACCGCGCCGCCTACGAGCACCAGCGGGCCGTCGAGGCCGGCACGCGCCGCATCGTCGGCGTGAACTGCCACCAGGCGCAGGACGAGCGCGCCCCGCCCATCCTGCGCGTGGACGAGGCGCTGCGCGAGCGCCGCGTGCGCGAGCTGGCCGCCTGGCGCGCTGCGCGCGATGCCGCCGCCTGCGACGGCGCGCTGGCCGGGCTGCAGGCCGCGGCGCGCGACGCGCGCGCCAACCTGGTCCCGCCCATCCTGGCGGCGGTGCAGGCCGGCGCGACGGTGGGCGAAGTCTGCGGGCGCCTCGAGCAGGTCTTCGGGCGCTACCGGCCGCCGCCGCTGTTCTGAGCGGCCGCCGCGCGGCGCCGTCTCAGGGCGCGAAGACGGTGATGTCCGCGACTTCCACGGTCCCGCGCTCGACGGCGATGCCGACCGTCCCCGGCTGGACCGGCAGCGCACCCTCCAGGTCGAGCACGGGCGACCCGTTGAGGAACATGCGCCCGCGTCCGCCGACGTTGGCGAAGATCGCCTCGCACCACACCCCGGCGGGCAGCTTGACCTCCTCTTCCGACTCATGGCCGTCGCGGAGGGTCATGTAGCTGGCCCACGCCGCGAAGATGGCCTCGCTGACGGCGCCATCGCCGTGGTTGAGCATCAGCTTGAAGGCGTCTCCCTCGCGCAGGCGGAAGCGCACGCGCAGCCCGACGTCCGCGCCGGCGGGGTCCGTGCCCTCGAGCGCCGACCACGGACCGTCGTGGCTGCCGACCAGCACGCCGTCCGCGACGGTCCAGCGCGACGGATCCTCGGGCCGCAGCGCCACGAGCGGCCCGCCGTCGAACAGCCTCGTTCCGGCGGCCGTGCGCCAGGCCTCGGGCAGCGGGTCCTTGCCACGCGCGAAGCGCCGCGTCACGTGCTCCGCGTCGGCGGGAGCAACGGACAGGTCCGCGAGGAAGCGGCGCCAGTCGCGATCGAGGCGCGGGAAGGTCACGCCCAGCTCCAGGCCGGCCTCGGTGGAGTTCTCGTACCAGCGCTTGACCGCCTCGATGCCGAAGCGCTCGACCAGGTACAGGACGAACGACGCCGCAACGTGGTAGGGGTGCACGCCGCGCGGCGCGGCGCCCATGAGGTCGGCGCGCAGCGCGGGCAGCTCGGGCAGCCGGCCGAGGCGCTGGTACATCGCGGCCCAGGCGTGCACCGGCACGCCCTGGTCGGACTCGGCCATGGCCGTGGCCAGCCCCTCGACGAGGAACAGGTCCGGTCCCGCGCCGTCGGCGTTTCCGGGAAACTGCAGCGCGAAGACGTGCGTCAGCTCGTGCACGCCGCGGAAGTCGTGCACCTGGTGGATGCTGCGGCTCCCGGTGGAGAAGGCGATGTCGGCGTCGCCCTCGGTGGTGGCGCGCATGTCGTCGTCGTCGCGGTAGAGGAAGACGTGGATGCGGCCCTCGTACTTCAGGCCCAGCTTGCCCTGCAGCTCCTCGAAGGAGGCGCGGTTCGCGGCGATGTCCGCGGCCAGCACCTCGGGCGGCAAGCCGCCGGGCCGCACGTGGACGAGCAGCGGGCCGGCGTCGACCACCTGCGTGAGCTGCTCGAGCACGTGCCGGTCGAGGTCCGTCTGCCAGCCGTCGTCCGCGGGCGGAGCCTGCGCCGCGGCCGCCCGGGCCGCGCACAGGAGCAGCGTCGCGAGCAGCAGGCACCTCACGCATCGGCGTTGCAGGGGCATGGGCTCACCTCCCCAAGGGCCAGCTTCCGCCCGGACCTTCCGCGGCGCTCCTGCAAGTGCGCGCGGCTGGGCCGCGGGGTCGGCGCGGACATCGGGATGCTATCGTTTCGCGACGCGTCCGGCCGGCAGCGTGTGGCCGTGCAGCCCGAACGCCCCGCACCGAGCAGGCCTTCGCCACGACGGACCACCGCGTTGCGCCCTTTCCGGCAACTCGCCGCCTTGGCCGCGCTGGTCGTGGCCGGCTGCGCGCCGCTGACCGACTATGCGTGCGACCGCGGCGGCGACGCGGCCGACATCCTGCGCGGCCACGTCATGGCCGGCTTCGGCGCGGACGCGATGCTGGAGGCGACGCGCGCGCTGCGCCTGGGCGCTGGCCACTACGAGGCCGCCTGCGCCGGCCTGCACCAGCGCGCGCTGGGCACCTGGCACGAGCGCGTCGAGGAGGGCGGAGCCTTCTTCCTGCACGGGCGCTACGAGTCCGTGACGGGCATACCGCGCGTGTCGGGCAGCTACGGCACGGTGCCGCCGTGGGGTCCGGCCGCGCTGCTGCAGCCGGACGAGACCTGGCTGGACCTTTTCGTGCTGCGCGCCACGCTGATGGTCGGGCTGGGCATCGACGTCGAGCTGCGCCTCGGGCAGGTGCTCGACTTCGTCGGCGGCCTGCTGCTGTGGGATCCCGCGGGCGACGACTTGCCCGCGGCCTGCAGGCGGCTGATGCGCGCCATCGCGTGCCGCGGGCGGCACGGGCTAGGATCTTGCGCATGACCATCCCGCGCCTGGCCCACCTCGGCATCGCGGTCGTCGACCATGCGCAGGCGCTGCGCTTCTGGCGCGACCTGCTCGGGATGCCGCTGGAGCGCGTCGAGCACGTCGCCGGCGACGGCGTGAGCGTGGCCCTGCTGCGCTTCGGACCAGGCGCCGGCAGCGTGGAGCTGCTGCAGCCCGACGCGGGCGAGAACCCGGTCGGCCGCTTCCTCGGCAAGCGCGGTCCGGGTCTGCACCACGTGGCGCTCGAGGTCGACGACCTGCAGGCGCTCTGCGCGCGCCTGGCTGCGGCCGGCGTGCGGCTCATCGACGCGGCGCCGCGGCCTGGCGCGCACGGCACCACGGTGTGCTTCGTGCACCCGCAGTCCACGGGCGGCGTGCTGGTCGAGCTGGTTCAGGCGCGCTGAGGCTCGGCCGGCGGGTCTGGCAGCAGGCCCAGCTCGGCCAGCAGCAGCAGGCGGCGCAGCAGGTCGCGCGCCAGGTCCGGGTGCGCGCGCAGCACGGCGGCCACGCCGGCGGCGCCCTCGTCCTCCAGGCGCTGCAGGCACTCGGCCAGCAGGTCGCACGCGTCGGGCGGCGGGGGGACGGACGGGGCGGACACGGGGGCTCCTGCAGGTTGAATCCGGAAACGGGTGCCATCCATCCCGCTGCGACCCGCTCCCAGGCGGCTGGCGCTAGGATGTCGTGCATGTCCGACGCCAGGCCTCCCAGCCGACCGCGCACCGACGATCGCCTGCTGGTCGAGGCTGCCGCGCGCGGGGACGCCAGGGCCGTCGAGCAACTCATCGCCGGCCACCTGCCCGGGCTGCGCGCCTACCTGCGCCTGCGCGCCGGCGCCAAGCTGCGGGCGCGCGAGTCCAGCAGCGACCTGGTGCAGTCCGTGTGCCGTGACGTGCTGCAGAACCTGGCCAACTTCAAGTACCCGGGCGAGGCGGCCTTCCGCGCCTGGCTCTACGCCACGGCGCTGCGCAAGGTGGCCGACCGCGTCGAGTACTGGCAGGCGCAGAAGCGCGACATCGAGCGCGACGTCCCGCTCGAGGGCAACGACGAGGCGCTGCTGGCCGTGTACCGCACGTCCTTCGCCAGCCCGTCGGCGCACGCCATGGGACGCGAGGCCATGGAGCGCCTGGAGGCCGCCTTCGAGCGCCTGCCCGAGGACTACCGCGAGGTCATCGTGCTCTCGCGCATCTGCGGGCTGTCACGCGCCGAGGTGGCGCAGGCCATGCAGCGCACCGAAGCCTCGGTGCGCAACCTGCTGTCGCGCGCGCTGGCCGAGCTGGCCGAGCACCTGGAAGGCAGCGCCTTCGGGGCCTGACTCGCCGCGCGCGGCTCAGCCCGAGGGAACGCCGCGCCAGCCCAGCAGCAGGCCGGCCAGCGCGGCGGCCGCCAGCACCGCGACGCCCAGCAGCGGCATCAGGCTGCCGGGCGGCGAGGCGTCGCGCACGGCCACGGCGGGCTCCTCGGGGTCCACGTAGATGCGCAGCGCGGCGCCCGGCACGAAGCTGGCGGCGTGCTGGCGCGCCGCGGTCCAGTCGTCGAAGACGCGGCCGCCGTAGAAGGCCTCGCGCTGCGACTCGTACGTCTCGCCGCCCGCCTCGTAGCGGCAGGTGACGATGACCACGACGGTGTCCTCGCCATCGCTGTCACCCGGCAGGCGCAGCGCCTCGGCGCGCAACACGCTGGCGACCACGGGCTGGAAGGTGTGCGCGGCACGCCACTGGTCCAGCCAGCTCCCGGCGACGGCCCGGCCGAGGAAGCAGGCCACGGCGAGGAACGCCAGGCTGGCCAGCAGCAGGTCCCAGCGGCGCCGCACGCGCGGCCGCCCGGCGTCCGGCGAGGTCGTGGTCGAGTGCTGCATGCGAGGCTCCGGACCCGGGTAGGCCTTCATCGGCCGTCGGCGGGCCTGCGCCTGAGCGAGCCCGGACGGCCGGTTTCGTACGTTTGCGGCCCGTCCCCCGGGAGCGACACGCCGTCGTGCCCCCCTCGCCGCATCCGCCGGGCCGCCACACGTCGCCGCCCGCGCTGCGCCGGCTGCGGGCCGCCGACGCGCGCCGCGTGCCGTGGAGGAACGGGCGGGGCGTGACGGAGGAACTGGCGCTGGCGCCGCCCGGCGCGTCCTTCGAGCGCGGCGACTTCGACTGGCGCATCGCGCGCGCCGCGGTGGAGGAGGCCGGTCCCTTCTCGGCCTTCCCCGGTTTCGAGCGCGTGCTGGTCGTGGTGCAGGGCGCGGGCCTGCTGCTCGAGCACGGCGCCGCCGCGCCGCCCGCGCGCGTCACGCCGCTCGTGCCCTACCGCTTTTCCGGCGACTGGGCCACGACGGCCACGCCGCTCGACGGGCCCGTCGCGGACTTCAACGTGCTGGCGCGACGCGGCGTGGTGCGGGCGGACGTCGAGATCCTGCGGCCGGTCGCGCCGCTGCTGCACGAGTGGCCGGGCGACGGGGACTTTCTCGTGCACGTCCTGTCCGGCACGCTCGCGCTGCGCGGGGTCGGTGCGGGCGGCGGGCCGACGCTCAGGTTGCAGCCGCGCGAGTCGCTCTGGACGAGCGCCGGCGCGCGCGTGGAGCTGCTGGACGCGGCGCGCGGCACGCTGGCCCTGTGCGTGCGGCTGCAGCGCGCGCCCGGCGCGGCCTGAAGCGGCCCGCTCCCCCAGGCGTCCCGCCGCGGCGTTCTGCTCGCGCCGGCGCCACGCGCCGGCCTACAATCCCGCCCTCCGTGGCGCCCCCGCGGCGCGACGGCCGGAGCCCGCCATGTCCTCACGCCTCGACGACCTGCGCCGCCGCAACGAAGACGCCCTGCGCGGCGGCGGCGAGGAGCGCGTCCGCGCGCAGCACGAGCGCGGCAAGCTGACCGCCCGCGAGCGCCTCGACCTGCTGCTGGACGAGGGCAGCCTGATGGAGGAGGGCCGCCTGATCGAGACGCGCAACACCGACTTCGGCGTGAAGCCGGTGCCCGGCGACGGCGTGATCACCGGCTTCGGCGCCATCGAGGGCCGCCCCGTCGCGGTGTTCAGCCAGGACTTCACCGTCTACGGCGGCAGCCTGGGCGAGGCCTACGCGGCCAAGATCTGCGCGCTGATGGACAAGGCCATGAAGCTGGGCGTGCCCGTCATCGGCCTCAACGACAGCGGCGGCGCGCGCATCCAGGAGGGCGTGGTCTCGCTCGGCGGCTACGCCGACATCTTCCTGCGCAACACCCTCGCCAGCGGCGTCATCCCGCAGCTCTCGGCCATCATGGGCCCGTGCGCCGGCGGCGCCGTCTACAGCCCGGCCATCACCGACTTCATCGCCATGGTCGAGAAGACCAGCTACATGTTCGTGACCGGCCCCAACGTGGTGAAGACCGTCACCCACGAGGAGGTCAGCAGCGAGGAGCTCGGCGGTGCGCGCGTGCACTCGAGCAAGTCGGGCGTGTCGCACTTCCGCGCCGCCAACGACGCCGAGTGCCTCTCGCTGCTGCGGCGCCTGTTCTCCTACCTGCCGCTGAACAACATGGAGGACCCGCCGCGCGTCACGCCGCTGGACGACCCGGCGCGCGCCGACGCCACGCTGGACACGCTGGTGCCCGAGAACCCCAACAAGCCCTACGACATCCGCGACGTGGTCACGCGCGTGGTGGACAAGGACAGCTTCCTCGAGGTGCACAAGGACTTCGCCGGCAACATCGTGGTGGGCTTCGCGCGCCTCGACGGCCGCGCCGTGGGCGTCGTGGGCAACCAGCCCGCGGTGCTGGCAGGCGTGCTGGACATCGACAGCTCCGACAAGGGCGCGCGCTTCGTGCGCTTCTGCGACGCCTTCAACATCCCGCTGGTCACCTTCGAGGACGTGCCTGGCTTCCTGCCGGGCACCGCGCAGGAGCACGGGGGGATCATCCGGCACGGGGCCAAGCTGCTGTACGCGTACTGCGAGGCCACCGTGCCCAAGCTGACGGTCATCTGCCGCAAGGCGTATGGCGGGGCCTACGACGTGATGAGCAGCAAGCACATCCGCGGGGACCTGAACCTGGCGTGGCCGACGGCGGAGATCGCGGTGATGGGGGCCAAGGGCGCGGTCGAGATCATCTTCAGGAAGGAGATCGCGGCGGCGCGCGAGAAGGGCGGCGACGCGGCGGCGGTCGCGGAGGAGCAGCGGCTGACGAAGGAGTACGAGGCGCGGTTTTGCAACCCGTACGAGGCGGCGGCGCGGGGGTACCTGGATGCGGTCATCGAGCCGCACCAGACGCGCGCGCGGCTCATCGCGGGGCTGCGGCTGCTGGGGAGCAAGCGCGAGAAGAACCCGCCGAGGAAGCACGGGAACCTGCCGCTGTAGGGGCTATCGCTTGTCGTCGTATCCGCGAGCGAACGATGCTGGGTCAATGGACTTGAAGCCCGCGTTGTAGACCAAGTTGCCTCGGTCCTCCGCCTCGTGGAGCGCGGCTCTGCAGCACGGCGCGTTCGCGACCAAGGAGCGACGGCAAGCGCCGGCGACGAGGTCGGCAGCGAAGAGCAGCGGTTCCTCCCACACATGCTTCCAGCTCATGTCGGCGATGGCGACGCCGCAGATCTCGTTGGCGCTCATGCTTGATTCGCGGAACACCCGGCGTAGCTCCTCGGGTTCAGCCACCGCATCAAGCGTCACGTTGATGAAGCTCAGCGGAGCGCCGAAGATCGGGAGTGCAAGGCAGCGGGCCAAGGCGAACTGTACCGCCAGCCCTCGTACGAGTGCGCCGCGGGGGAATCGTTGGCCTGAAGGCATGTGTGGCGCAAAGGCCTGCTCTGCACGCTCGATCGCCTCGACATTCGCGGGATTCGCGGGGTCGATGGAAACGACGCTTGCTCCGAAGCCAGTGACGCCGAAGAGAGCCTTCAGGGCACTGGCAAGCAATGCGTCACCTGCGTCAGCATCGCTGGCCTTCATGTACGAGCCATCGCCACGGCGAGGCAGTTGCCGAAGCACGGCTTCCTGGTTCAGTGCGGGAATCGCTGCGACAGCAAGTGCAAAGCCGCACGCGTTTGCTTCGGCGAGGTGCGGCGTTCCGGATTCGTCCACGACCATGTGGTACGGCGGGGCGATGTTCATCCCTTCATCCCGGGTGAGCCTGAGCGATGGGATCGGCGCTTCCTGTGCACGTCACTCATCTGCGCGGCGCACGCCTGTGGATTCTTCATGATCGTCCGCCCCCAGTAGACCAGCACTGCCCACCCTTCGCCCTGCAGCCAGTTCCGCTTGCGCGCATCGAGAGCGAGTGTCTCGACGCCGCCATGATGGGCGTAGCCATCGCAATAGACTGCCAGTTGCACATCAGGCCACGAGAAGTCCGGCACGGTAACGAGCACGCCCTTGTCGTCACGGAGTTCGTGGTCGCGTAGCGGTTCGGGCAGGTCTGGAATCTTGCGCAGCGCAAGCAGCAGCGGTTCCTCGATCGGTCCCTTGGCGTACGTCGGCGCAGTCCGGGCCGCTAGCTCCCCGTCGATCATCTTGCCAAGCGTCCCCATGCCAGCACCAGGCGGGACGGGCTCGGGGTTCACCCCATCGACCTCAGCCAGGATGCCCAGCACGTCGCGGACGGCGTTCTTGTCCAGCGTCTCATGCCACCGCTGGTTGCCGTAGTGCTTGAGGCACAGGTAGCAGGCGCGGGCGCAGTCGTGTTGATAGAGCCGCTCGATCGCGGTCGCGGCCACGGCGGGAAGTCGCCGCGCGAACTCCTCCACGTAGCCCGCGCCACCTGGCACATCCTCGTAGAACACGACCTGGTCCCCGAGGCTTCCCGGCGGGCCCTTGCGCGGGAAGGCGCTCAGCTCACCCGGTTCGATCTCGAGCAGGACGGTGGCCGCGGCGACCAGCGACTCGGTCAACGTGACGAGGAAGGGCGAGCGTGACGCCGGCTCGTCCGGCTGAACGTCGCCCCGCTGGGGAATCGTGAGGATCGCGGCGTCGGTGTCGTAGCGGTAGGCGAGGACGAGATCCTGCGGCGTCCCTTGGCAGAACTTGCGGTGGTACTCCGCCCACTTGCCGAGCTTGTCGGCGTGTTGCGTGTCGTGCGGATGGTACGGCTGCTGCCGGCCGCACTCCGGGCAGATCAGGAACCGGTCGCCGGATGGGCTCCCCGGAGCTTCGCGCCCCCAGTTGGTCAGCAGGACGCGCGCGTGACGAACGACCTCGATCGGTGCGAGCGCGTACGGCAGCAGAGTGACGGAGGCGTCCGGAGGCACGATGAGCGAGTCGCGGCGCACGCTGCGCTGCCGCTGTCGCGATTCTTCATCCGAGCCGATGCGGTCGGCTTCCTCCGCCTCGAAGGCGTTCACGAAGAGCAGGCTCTCCACCCTGTCGAGCGTATGGTTGCAGCGCGGGCAGTGGTTCTTCGTCGCCTCGACGGCCTCTTCGCAGGCGCTGCAGAACTGGTACGACTCGAGGCGGCCTGATCCCTCGGCCCCGGCATGTCGCTCTGCGGGCTGGCCCGGCGCCACGCGGCCCGAGAAGAGCACGCGGATGGACCTGAGCTTGTGCCCATTGGCGTACACGTAGTTGCCGGGCGCAAACTCGACCAGCGCGATGCCGGCTGACCGGTGCAGCGTCGGCGTGTCGTCGACTCCCGGGTCGAGCGTGAACGAGTCGACCGGGAACTGGTAGGCCGGCAGCAGATCGCGCGTGGACAGGTAGTTGAGCGTGTAGGCCTGCTGCGGGTCGAACGTGATCTCGAGGAAGGCGCGCTTGCGGGCTCTTGCCTTGCGCTCGTCGAAGCGGCTGGAACCGACGGCCGAGAGCTCGGAGTACTCCTTGTCGAGCTGGCTCACGCGGCTCCACCACAGCTCGATCTCGCCCGTTAGCTTCTGGCGGAACTCATGGACCAGCGCTCGAGCCTCGGCCTCGTCGAAGCGCTCGGTGCGACCGGCCGCGCGATCGACGGCCATGACGGCCGCTAGACGCTGAACCAGATCCTCGCGTCGCGCATCGACCTCGGCAAGCAGCGGTTCGACCACCTCGCGTTTCCAGGCTGTCGGGCGCCGCGGATCATCAAGCAGCTCGCCCATGCGCTTGGGCAGCTCGTGCTCCAGGCAGGTGAGCAGGTAGGACCGCAGGTGCCGGTGAACGATGCGCACGTTGTCGAGGCGCAGCCGGGGTGGATCGAAGCGGCCCGCGACGAGCCATTCCGGATGCTCGAAGGCATGCCGGTCGTGAGCGGACCCGATGCAGAACGTCGAGGCGAAGCCGATCCGCAGCCGGCGACCGGCCCGGCCGACGCGCTGCGCGTAGTTGGCTGGCGTGGGCGGGGCATTGCGGAGCACGACCGTAAGCAGGGGCCCAATGTCCACGCCCAGCTCCAGCGTGGGCGAGCAGACCAGTGCGTCGAGATCGCGCCCCTTGAACCTGGTCTCCAGCTCGGCGCGATCCTCGCCGCTGATCTGGGCAGTGTGCTCGGCCACCTTGAGCCGGCGTGGCGACTGGTCGACGTAGAGCCTGACGTAGTAGTCGTCCCGATCCACCGTGGCCCGGGAGGGTGCGCCCGCCTTGCAGCGCGGCTTGGCGCAGGCCTCCAGCGTGTACGGACGCCAAGTGCGGCAGGACCCGCAGCGGTAACCGTCGTCGACGGCGTGGAGCCGGATGATGCCGCAGTTGATCTGGAGCGGCGTGAGCCCCGGCGTGCGCTCCTTGGCCGGCACGAGATCGGGCACGGCGACCAGGACGGTCGCCTCGAGGAGCAGCGGGACCACGGCGGCGAGGAATTCCTGCGCGCGCTGCCTGCCCCCGACCAGCTTGCCGACGAGCTGCTGCGGCCCCGGCAGGTTGCCCACCTTCGGGTTCTCCTGGAACAGGCCCTTGAGCCGGCCGTTCTTGCGGATGTGGTCCGGCCGATCGAGGGCGAACCCGCAGGGTCGCCGGTCAGTCTCGGGAACCGCGAGCTTGTAGGGCTCCAAGGCCAGCTCGCGGAAGGGCCGCTGGCTCGGATCGATGTAGCGCTGGAAGAACGGGAGACTGACCGCGCGCTCTTTGCGCATGAGGTCCAGCACGGCACGTACGAGGATCAGGGCGCGTTCCGGATCGAGCCCGGCCGCCGCGGCCGCCTGCTGGAACTTCGGCTCCCCGCGCAGCTCGTCGAGGAACTCGTAGTCGACAGCGACCAGGCCAAGGTGCTCGATCGAGTTGCGCTGGCGGCTCCGGCGCGTGAACTCCCAGCCTGTCTCGAGGCCCAGCAAGTCCGTCCACATGCGCGTTGTGGGCGTGTCCGGGCGCCCCTCGATGATCCGCAGGCCCCGGTAGCGGTCGAACAGGCGCTGTGGCAGCTCGCTGAGGTGCAGCGTTGCGCCGGGAGCCTTGCGCAGCTCGTCCGCGATGAGGTGCCGGAGGGCAAACGACCGGTGCTTGTCCTCGGTGTAGGCCGACTGGTGCGCCGCGTCCTGGCGGTTGTCGGCGAAGACCAGCAGCTTGCGGTCGGCATCGCGCAGGTGGTCGAGGTGGTGCGTCGTCAGGACCGAAACGGATGAGGCGGTGCCCGTGCGCAGCGGGGTCACGATGTCGCGCCGCGTACTGATGTCGCCGCACGCAGGACAGGTGTTGATCTTCCCGTCCTTGCGCCACATCGGCGCGAAGGGCGCCGTGCAGCCCGGGCAGGCCTTGTCCCGGTCGCCGAGTCGCCCGCACTTGAGGCAGACGCCCACGGGATCGAGGTCGTGATCGGTCCGTGCACGCTTGCCAGGCGTGGGCGGCGGCTCAGCGCCTTCCGCGTCGTCGTCCTCCGAGGTGTCGAAGATGGCGTGCGTGAGGAAGGCCGTCGAGTCCGGGTCGCTGAAGAAGTCGCCCGATCCGACGGGGCTTGTCCGGTCCTCGGTCGGGAACCGGACCTTCACGAAGTCCTGGCCGCAGGTGCGGCACAGCGCCGCGGGCCATGCCTTGGAGCCGCACTTCGGGCACTCGGCGGCGCCGTGCGGCACGAGCGTGCGGCAGGCGGGATCGAGGCACAGCCCGATGTCGTAGACGCCGTGGAAGAAGGAGTGCAGCTTCGGGCGCAGCCGCGGCGGATGGTCCTCGGAGTCGTAGGCGCTGCCGACGAGGAGGTAGGCCTCGAGTTCGCGCCGCACGTCGACCGTGGGGGCGTTGGCGCGCGAAGGCAGTCGCGCGAGCACGCGAACCGCCAGGTCGTCCAGCGCGATGGGCGCGGTTGCTTCTGCTTCGAGCGCGCGAACGATGGCGTTGCCAGCCAGCACGGAGCCGATGCGCTCAGCCAGCGCGCCGCTCGCCGGACAGCGGCGACCGGTCAGCTTCTCCGCCAGCGCAACGATAGCGCCGTCGTCGTCGGGGCCCACTGCCAGGATGTCGGCATCCGTCAGGCCGGGCGGTGGAGGCGTCCACTCGGCAGCCGGGTCGACGAAGGGCACCGACGTCTCGTGAATCACGTCTCCCGGCAGGATGGTCTCGCCGAAAAGCGTGGTGGCGAAACTGGCCAGCGCCTGCACGCCGTCCGGCCCGGACGCCACCGTGGCCGAGGTTCCGAGCGCGACCAGGGCTCCCGGCTGCAGGCCCGCGTGCGCCTTGAGCCGGCGCAGGAGGCAGGCGATCTCCGTGGCCAACGCGCCGCGGTACGTGTGCAGCTCGTCGAGCACGAGGAAACGCAGCGCCGGCGTGAACAGCCCGCGGTCCTCCTTGCGCACCAGCAGGAACTCGAGCTGCTTGTAGTTCGTGAGCAGGATGTCGGGCGGGTCGCGCTGGATCTGCGCGCGCGTGAGGCGCTCGGTCTCGGCGGGCTCTTCCTTGAGCAGCCGCGCCGTCTTCTCGCTGTCGCCCGTGTACAGCGCGAACGAAAGGTCGAGCCCCGTGCCGCGCAGCATGCGGCGCAGGCGCTCGATCTGGTCGTTGGCCAGCGCGTTCATCGGGTAGAGCAGGACGGCCTGCACGCCGCGCACGCTCTCGCGCTTGCGGCGGGAGATGCCGTCGAACACCGGGAGCAGGAAGGCCTCGGTCTTGCCCGAGCCGGTGCCGGTGGTCACGACGAGCGACCGACCCGCGCGGCCGGCCAGCAGCGCGGCCTCCTGGTGCTCGAAGAGCGGCGCGTCGCCGAAGGCCCAGCGGGCGCGCAGCAGGACGCGCTCGGCGTGGCCTGCCTCGACGAGCTGCTTCAGCGTCCGGCCGCGGGCGTAGTCTCGCGCCAGCGTGACGTACGGCCCCTTGACGACCACGTCGGCCCCGGCGAGGTGCGCCTCGAACTGCTGACGCAGCCGGTCATCCAGGAAGCGGTAGGAGGTGCGCAGGAAGCGCCGGTACTCCTCGGCGACGTGCCGGACGGCGTGGGGGATGTTGGGGCGGGCGGTCGTTCCCGCTGCGAGTTGCGACCCGGTTCCCATGGTGCGGCGGATTATGCCGCGGAGGCACCGCCTGCTGCGAACCCGTCACGTCAGGCCTTGGCAGGTGAACGCCTCGGGCATCCCATGCCTGGAAGGGCCTCTGGGCCTCAGGCGTACGGTGGTGCGGCCGCCTCGCGGGCGAGCCCGCCACGACCCTGGTCGCGCCGTGCCGCGAGGGCTCGCAGCAGGGCCTTTACGCGCGATGGCGACTCCTCCGAGCGCAGGGCTCCCTCGACGACACGCCGTACCAGGGCCTCGGAGAACGGCTCCACGACCGTGAGGCCGCGAAGCAGCCGGAGCTGCTCAACGGCAACGACCTTGCTGTCCGCGTAGCGCATGCAGGACTCGTGCCGGATCCGCGGGTGTTCGCCGGCCTGGAGGATGCCCGACCGGTCGGAATGCCGGCGCAGGGTGGTCACGTTGGCGATCAGGACCTCGCCGTCGAGCGGCTCCGAGAAGACGCCCCACAGGTGTTCACCGTCAGGCGATCCCGGCGGCGGGAAGAAGGCGAATCCCGGTGACCAGGACGCCGCCTCAGGCATCAGCGCTCGCCGCTCAGGAAGGCTGCCTCACGAGCGGTGGCCGCCCCGTCTCGCACTTCCAGCTCGTCCTCGGCGTCCTTGCCGAGCGCACGCAGGACCTCTTCGGGCAGGATCTCCTTGGAGGTGTCTCCGGGGTCTTCCCACTCGGGACACTCGCGGTGGAGCAGGCTGACCAGTTGCCACTCGTCGAGATGGCCGTGAGCGTCGAAGACCTCGCCCAGGATGCGGACGTCGGCGTCCGAGAGGGCTTCGCACCTGGGCGTCTTGACCAGCTCGAGGTAGTAGCGGTCGCTGAGCCGGATGAAGGACGACCAGTGCCGGGGGACGATCCAGTCCGTCTCCCCCTTGATGAGGTTGTAGACCTTGCTGAGCACCGGTCCGCGCTTCATCGACACGTAGACGTCGCCGCAGATCGGCCGGTTGCGCTGCTCGATGCTCCGGCGCTCGGCGAGGTACAGCAGCTTGAGCAGCTTCAGGTAGTTGATGCGTCCGCCTTCGCGCTCGATGAGCAGCGCGGCAGCCTCCGTGGCCTTGCGCTCGTCGAACTGGAAGTGGATCCGGCTCTCGGGCACGGGGGGCTCCTTGGGATGACCGCGATTCTAGCCCACGCTGACGCTGCGGCCGCGGCAGAAGTAACCGCGCGATGAACTGCGCGCAAGGACGCCTTTCGCCGGTCCCGAGGATCGGCGTCGGGACGGCCGGCGGAGGCGGTTCCGCGTCGCGCAGGGCCGCTTCGCGCACGATCCGCGCGGCCGCCCCCTCCGCCGCCCACGCCTCCGCCTGCCCCCGCACCCATGCGAAGAACTCCTTCCGCTACTTCGCCACCCCCGGGGCCTTCCCCAGCACGTTCGGGAAGTCCTCTGCCGACAGCACGTAGGCCTCCGCCACGGCGCGGTTGGCCTGCCAGAGCAGCGGCCACAGGCCGCGGTCGTCGGTGACGTGCCCGAGGCCGGCCTTGCTGTCATGCCCGCCGAGGCGGGCTTGGTTGCATGCCAGCCGCGGAAGCACCGCCAACGCGAGACGGTTTGACGAAGTCCGGCTGCCGGGCATATACCCCTTCCTCAGGTAGGGCCAGCGGGCAGCGGGCCAACGACTGCCCGGGAAGGCCTGTGCACACACGCCGATTCCGCAACCTAGGGGCGCTGCCATGACTGCTCGTCGTTGCGTTCCGCTCGTCGCGCTGTTCCTCGTCCTCGCACTTGCCTCGCGCGCCACAGCCCAAGTGGATGCGGTGCTCTCCGCCAAGGGGAGCTACGCAGGCGCGCTGGACCCCGGCAGCGCCGAAGTCGTGCTGCGGACCGAGGCCTTGGATGGCTCGCTGCTGACCGTGGTCGTCAAGGCCAAGGACGGGCTGATTCCAGAGGTCGTCGTGACGGACCTTGCGTCCGGGACGGACCTCGATCTGTCGGCCCATGCCTCAGGCGTTGGCACAACGAAGCTGAAGGTGGTCAAGCTGCCCTTGCTGGGCACCGGCCTGTACGAGATGCGGATCACCGGAGCGGCCGGAACCACGGGCTCCTTCAAGCTGACGTCGAAGGTCAAGCTCCCACCTTCCGCCAAGAAGATCGTCGTCGCGCTCGACGCGAGTGCCTCGACGGGGCCCTTGGTGACGTTCGACGCCATGCCAGGCACCGTGCTCTCGGGCTCGGTCAAGCTCCAAGGCGTCGCCAACACCGGCCTTCCCGGCCTCGTGCTCGACGGGCCGCTCGGCAACGTGGACCTTTCGGGGAAAGTCACGGCCAACGGGAAGGGCGTTACGCTCAAGCCGGTGGGGCTGCCGAGCCTCGGTGCCTACCGGCTCGCGCTGGAGCAGCCGGTCGCGCAAGGGACGCTGAAAGTCACCCTCAAGCTGAAGTCCCCCAAGGCAGCCGGAGCCGGCAAGCCATCAGCCCTGTTCGAGGTCGCAGCGGGCCATCTCGAGCTTCCCGCGGCTGCGTCCTCCCTTGCCGGTCAACTCGAGGTGCTCACGCTGGTTGGGTCGGCCGATGTCCCGGCATCCGGCGACTTCGTCGTGGAGGCGCCGCCTGCTTCCACCCTGCAACCGCTGATCTTCCGCGAGAAGAACTGCGGCAAGCCGATCTTCCTCGGCCTGCGTGACCCGACCACGGGTGTGGTCGAGGCGAACGTGGAGTCGACGGCGACGGCGCTGCTGCTCTTCAACCCCTACCTGCTGTACGCCGACCAGGCGCAGCGGCAGGTGTACCTGGCGGACGCGCAGGCGTCCTCCGAGTTCGCGGACCTGCTTGTCAAGCTTCAGGCCGCCTACGCCGGCGATCCCTGCACGGCACTCGACCTTGACGCACACCCCGAGGTCTACACCGCGTTGGCGCAGGCCATGGTGGCTGCCCTCGAGGCGGCCGGTCCCTCGCCACCGCCGGCGGACGGCTCGCTGGGTGATCCGCCTTTCATCATCGACGCTCCTGGTGCTGCCATCACCGTGGTGAACCCGCGTCACGTCTTCTATGCCATCGCACGGGCCGGGATCGACGGAGTGTTCGTCGGCGCGCAGAAGGTCGATCGCAAGGAAGCCATCGTCGTCTGGAAGTGGCCCTTCGAGTTCAGCCTGGACCCTGCCGAGACGCAGTACGTCATCGGTGACGGCTCGTTCGAGCTGTGGGTGACGCGCGGGTCGCTGGACAAGCTGCTGAACATGGCGGACCCCGAGGGGCTCGCCGCCACGCTCAACCTGGCGCAGGGTGCGATCTACCTGATCGAGATGGTCTCCGGCTACCTCCCGGACATTCCGCTGGAGAAGCTGCCCTACTACATCGAGATCCCGGGCGAGTCCGTCGTCGCGTTCGAGCTGGCCGTACTCAACCAGAGCCCAATGGACTTCATCCAGGGCGTCGTCGCGCTTCTCGAGCACAACATCGACGGGATCGCCCTGTGGATCCTAGAAAGCGCCCAGGAGGGAGCGGGAGACGCCGCCGCCGAGTTCATTGACCTTGCGGGCGGTGTCCTGAAGAACGTCTCCTTCGCGCTCAAGGTGCTCGAGGCCGTCAACGAGCAAGGCCCGTTCTTCTGGGACTGGGCCTTTGCTCCCAAGGAGGTCACCTACCACGTGACCCAGGCCGGCGGCGTGATCACGTCCACACAGGCCAACACGGCGCCCGTGGTCGCGCTGTCGGCGGATCCCCCGGCTGGCATCCTCGGGACCATGTTCCAGCTCGACGCATCGGGAACGCTGGACGACGCCGATGCACTCGGGCAGTTGGAGTTCCAGTGGGACTTCGAGGCCGACGGGGCATGGGATACGACGTGGCAGTCGAGCCCCTTCGAGACGTACGTCTACGACACGGCGGGCGCGAAGACGGTGATCGCCGCGGCGCGGGACCTGGGCGGGCTGATCGGCTTCGGGACGGCCATCGTCAACGTCGGCGGTGGCGCGGGCACCGCCTCGCACGTCAAGCTCTTCCGGGACGCGCTGCCGTGGGACACGAACGCCACCGTCAACGCGCTGTCGGCGCTCGGATTCACGACGGGGTCGGGCCCGGGCACCTACGAGATCCTGCCTTCCACGCAGATGGACAGCGCGACGCTGATCCCGGGCGAGGACCTGATCGTGATCAGCAACGACCAGCCGCAGGCGTTCTACGACAACTACGCCGACGCGCACCTGCGCTTCGTGCAATTCGTGCAGAACGGCGGCGCGCTGTTCTGGGGCGCGTGCGACCTTGGCTGGAAGGGCGGGTCGATGTCGTCGGCGGGCATCGTGCTGCCCGGCGGCGTGGTCCCGAGCTACAGCTACCAGAACTGGAACTACGTCGTCGCACCGGACCTGCCGCTCATGGCAGGCCTGCCGACCGCGATGGACCACAACTACGCCAGCCACGAGCGCTTCACGAATCTGCCCCCGGGGACGACGACGTACATGGTCGACGGCAGCGGCCTGCCGACGCTGATCGAGTTCTCGCTCGGCCTCGGCTGGGTCGTGGTGACCGGCCAGCCCCTGGAGCACCAGGCGACCTATGTCTATGGCGCTCCTGACATGGCTGTCCTGCTGCCCGCCGTCCTGGCGTATTTCACCGGTGTTGGTCCGCAGCCGCCGGGGCCTGCGCTGATCTCGGGTGGAGCCGGGCCGCCTTCCGTACCCCTGGAGGTTCCGACCCGCTGACGGCAGCGCCGACGGTCAACGTCCTGCGGGTGGTTCAGCCACCAGCAGTGCCGATGCGGCGCTAGGTTCCTCCCTCCACGCCTCCGCCTGCTCCCGCACCCACGCGAAGAACTCCTTGCGCTTCTTGGCCACCCCCGGAAACGTCCCCAGCACGTGCAGGAAGTCCTCCGCCGACAGCCCGTAGGCCTGCGCCACGGCGCGGTTGGCCTGCCAGAGCAGCGGCCACAGGCCGCGGTCCTCGGTGACGTGCCCGAGGCCGGCCTCCCACGCGAGGCGGGTGGGGATGCGCGGCAGGCGGTTGGCGACGTCGGCAGGCGGGACAGCGAGCGGCAGGATGTACGTGAAGCTGACGTGCGTCCCCGCGGCCCGCAGCCGCAGCAGCCAGTCGAAGCAGAAGGAGTCGAGCACGGTGACGGCCGCGTCGGCCTCCACCCGCGCCGCGAGCAGGCCCGTGAGCGTGTGCGACGCGGCCGAGTCCGCCGGCAGCACCGCGGCGATGGACGTGCGCTCGTCGGTGTTCCTCGCCGTCTCGCGGAACACCACCGTCGCCTCGCGCCGCGGCTCCTTGCCGTACTTCGCCAGGGCCTGCTCGACCGACAGCCACCAGCGGATCGGCTTGGTGCCGACGAGGTACTGGTCGACGCTCTTGCCCTCGTAGACCGGCAGGAAGCCGCGGGCCGCCATGGCGCGCAGCAGCTCGGTGCGGTCCTGCGGCGCACGGCCGAGGACCGACTCGGGGGAGTGCAGGCGGTTGGTGCGCGGGTCGGTGAAGAGCTCGAGATCTCGTCCTCGGGAACAGTCGAAGATGTTCTGTCCGTTCCGGTCGCGGAACAGGCGCACTTCCCAGTTGCCGGGCTCCTCACCGCCGAGAGCTGGCCTTCCGATTCGCATCTTCCCCACGATCTCCTGGTCCCGCGGCCCGCGGTACTCCAGCAACGCCAGCGTCTCCGGCGACAGCCGCTCGACCTCCTCGCGCGTGATGCGCACCAGCCACGGCTTGCTGGCCGCGTCCTCCAGCTCGCGCAGGTCGTGACGCATGAAGGCCGCGTCGAACCCGTCCGCGCGCCGGCCCGCCCGGAAGACGAGGCTGACGAACTTGTAGCTGGAGTGGATCGGGAACGGCTTGGGGATGCCGCGCGCCTTGTCGCCGCGGTTCTCGAAGGCGTAGAAGCGCTCGACGGCGGCGTCCGCGAGCAGCAGCCGGCGCAGCCCGAGGCAGCCGTCGCCGTTGTAGATCGTGGAGGGCACGATCATCCCGACGGCACCGTGCAGCCCCGCGAGGCGAGCCGCGCGGTCCACGAAGTACTTGCTGACGTCCTCGTTGGCGTTGTGCGACACGGCCTCGCGCCAAGGGAAGTCGCCGCCGTTGCGCAGGTAGCTTGCCGTCGTGATCGTGCGGTCCTGGTAGGCCTCGTACTCGTCGCCCAGCGACGGGTGCTGCCGGTGCAGTTCGCGAATGCGCGCATCCAGCTCATTGCCCTTGAACGCCCGGATCAGGACATCCACCTGGGCGTAGAACTCGGTCCTCGTCGGTCGCACGCGGTCCCACGGCGGGTTCCCGATCACCGCGTCGAACCCGCGCCGTTCCTCGTCGAGGAACACCTCCGGGAACTCCAGCTCCCAGTGGAAGAAGCGCTCGCGGCCGCGGACCTGTTCGAAGCGCGCGGACCACGGCACCCGGGCAACCTCGGCGCGCAGCTTCTCGAGGCTGGTCATCAGGCTTGCCAGATGCACCCAGTTGCGCCAGATGTCGGGCTCGTATACGGAGGCCGAGCGCAGGTCGAAGAGCAGCTTGGCCGTGGCCAGGATCCGCGTCGCGTGTAGCTCACGCTCCGCCTTGAAGCGCAGCTCGTCGATCGACTCGGGCTGGATGCCCTCCCGGAGCAGGTCCTCCGCCGAACGCTCGTCGATCAGGCGCCGCTCGGCGGCGGCCTCCTCGATGAGCTTGCGCACGAGGTTCTGCTCGAACAGGCCGACCTGGCCCTCGGCGCCCTTCACGCCGCCCTTCAGGTCCGGCAGCGGCGGGTGCTGCAGGCGGTCCAGCCACGTGCCCAGCAGCGAGTTGCCGCAGCGCACGTGGTGCTCGAAGTAGGTCAGCGGCCGATCGCCCGCGAGCGACTCGATCCACAGGGCCACGTGCGCGAGGTTCACGGCGGTGGGGTTGCGGTCCACGCCGAAGAGGCAGCGCTCGGCCACGCGCCGCTTGCACCACGCGCGCGCCTCGGAGTTCGCCGCGCGCGCGGCCTCGTCGCTGGTTTCCCAGTCGCTGTCCCAGGTCCGGCTCGTCGAGCGGAAGGCCGGCGGCCCCTCGGCGCCGTGCTCCTGCGCGTAGGCCCGGTGCAGACCGCGCGCGAGGAAGCGCATGGCCTCGATCAGGAAGTGTCCGCTGCCGCAGGCCGGATCCAGGACGCGCAGCCGCTCGATCTGAGCGGCCGTGCGGCCCTCGACCAGCGGTCCGAGCGCGTGCCGCACCACGTCCTGCACCAGCAGCCGCGGCGTGTAGAACGACCCCGAGCCCTTGCGCGCGCCGCCGGGCACGAAGTGGAAAGTGCCGGGGTCGATCCGCCGCAGCAGCCGGGCCACGCCGCCCTTCTTCAGGCCGCCGCCATCTTCGTCCTCGCCTGCGGCTTCGTCGTCGTCTTCCTCGTCTTCGTCCTTGTCCGGGTCGGTCTGCGCATCCGGGTGCAGCCGCTCGGCGACGGTGCCGGCGACCAGCCCCACGTCGCCCGCCAGCGTCAGCGACTTCGCCTCGCACAGGCGCACCACTTCCTCCGGCGCCAGCACGAAGGTCCGGCCCTGCACGCGCAGCTCCAGGGCCGGCTCGCGCGCCACGCGCGGCTCGAAGTCCAGCAGGCCCTCGTACACCGAGCCGAGCTGCTCGATGTCCAGCTCGCGGAAGGACACGCGCTCGCGCCCGACGCCGGGCCGCGCTGCGGTGGTGGCCAGGTCCACGACCACGCGCGCGACGACGCCGTCCGGCAGCCGCGCCGTCGCCAGCACCCGGCCCTCGGCCGTGTCCTGCCGGAACAGGTCGCCGCCGCGGGGCGGGATGCGCTCCCACGTGCCGTGCGGCGGCATGCCGCTGTCGTAGATGCGGAACAGCGCCAGCAGCCGCGCCCAGAGCGAGCTGCGGTTCTCGGGCCAGGTCCGCGTCGGGTCCCGCGTCAGCTCGCCGACCAGGGCGTGGACGGAGTAGTTCTCGCGGTACAGCTCGTGCCGGCGCAGCCGCTCGTCGCGATCCTCGGCGTAGAGGATGAAGAGCAGGCGGTACAGGGCCGTCAGCGCCGCGTCGCGGAAGAGACGCAGGCGCGCGTCGTCCAGTTGCGCCGCGTCGGCCAGCTCACCCCGAGCCAGCGCATCGGCGATGAGGCCGGCGACCAGCGACTCGGAGGCCCGGTGCACGGCGTCGCGCAGGTCCTCGGAGACCCGGGCGGCGTGCAGCCGGCTCTGCTCCTCGATGGCCTCGATGGGGGAGCGGCCGTCGGTTCCCGGCTCGAAGGCTTCGCGCCCGAACAGGCGCAGCGCGGCACCGAGCGAGGCCAGGTCGCCGCTCTCGGCCACGCCGGGCAGGTCGAGTTCGAGGTAGGCGCCGCGCGGGCCGAAGCCTGGCGCCCGGACGAGCCGCAGGCGTTCGGAGGTGATCAGCAGCCCGTAGCGCACGTCGGCGGCGGCCAGCGCGCGTTCCAGCCGGGTCGTCGGGTTGCCGTCGCCACGGCCGGCGTCGAGGTCGTCGTCGGCGCTGCCGCACCAGGCGAGCGCGAGCGGCTTGCTGCCCGCCGCCTCGGTTGCGGCCGAGCCGTGCAGCGCGTGGATCCGCTCGCTTCCCGACCCGAGCAGGAAACCGAAGGCCTCCTGCAGCAGCGGCCGCGCAAAGCGCTCGCGGCAGGCGGTCGCGTCCAGGTCGCGGCCCGCGACGCGTTCGAGCAGGCGTCGCAAGCGCCACAGCGCGGTGTCGACCAGCCTGTCCGACGCACGCCGCCGTCCGGCGAACACGGTGCCGAGGAAGTAGTCGGACAGGAAGCCACGCTCGTTGTGCAGGTGCTGGAAGCTCACGACAGCCAGCCCTCGGGCGCGAAGACCAGCACGCCCAGCGGGCGCGGTGGCGCCGGCTCGTCGATGCGGGCGTAGACCTCGAGATCGCGTTCGCGTTCCTCGGCCACCTGCCGCGCGGCCCGCAGCGCGGTCTCCGGGCCGCGACGCTGGACGTCTCCGTCGGACGGGAACAGGCGCGCCTGGCCGGTGTCGGCCTCGAGTTCTCCCCGGCGGCGGCGAGCGTCCAGCTCGATCTCTCTCAGCCGGTCGTTGAGGTCTCGCTTCACTTCCTCTCTCAGCGTGCGGCTCAGCGTCGCGCGCTGCGCGCGCAGTGCTTCGGTTCGCGCACGCAGGCGCAGCCGAGCTTCGGCCGTTGCCTTCGCGAGCAGCTCGTCGAATGCCGGCGTGATGGCCTCCACGACCTTGGCGATGGGCGGCGTCGTGCCGGCCGTGACGTCCGCCATGACGTCCACGCCGCCATCGTCAGGCAAGACGTTGCCGGCGAGCGTCATGCGAACCACATGCAGCGGCTCCTCCACAAGCCCGTCACCGCCCTGGATGCTGCCGAGGAACGTGAAGGCCACGCCGGGAGCAGCGCCGGGCGGCGCCGCCCGAACCGCGCAACGCCGCGCCGGCAGGCCCGGAGCGTCAGCGAAAGCCTGGAGCAGCCGGCGATGGGCGTCTTCGGCCAAGGCGCGCGCCAGCGAGTGCATCGGCGTGATGAACTCGACGTCGCGCGCGGACGCCACGGCGACGGAACGCCGGAACGTGGCGCGCGGGTAGACCTGGGCGACGCCAGGACCCCGCCAGCGCAACGGCACCTCGATCCGGAAGATCCCTGTGCCTACCACCTTCACCGCCGCCGCTCCCAAGGCTCGCATCGCGATGGCCTCGAGCTGGAGGTCGTCGGCCAGAAGTGGGCCGGCATCGCGCAGGCGCTCCGGCAGTTCCTCGGTCGTGATGCTGCCGGCCATGGCCGCTCCGAGGATCGGCTGCACGTCGCGCTCGAACTCATGCGTTCGGTCCTCGAAGATCCGCACCAGGCGGGTGGCGCGCATCGCGACGTCATCCGCCTCGGCGTCGAGATCGACCAGCCCCGCCTCCAGTTCCTGCAGTCCGGCCACCACGCCCAGGATGTCCGGCGTCGAGACGCGGCTGGCGACCATGGCCTCGATCTTCTCGATCAGCCGGTGCAGCACGTCCTCCTCGGGGCTCTCCGGGTGGAACAGGTAGCGGATCTCCGGCTCGCGCGTCTGCCCGTAGCGATCCACGCGACCGTTGCGCTGCTCCAGGCGGTTCGGGTTCCACGGCAGCTCGAAGTGGATCACGCGCCGGCACCTGCGCTGCAGGTTCAGGCCCTCGCTGGCGGCGTCCGTGGCCAGGAGCACGCGCACGTCGTCGCGCTCGAACTCCTCCTGGCGGGCCGTGCGGATCCGCGATCCAAGGCCGCCACGCAGCACGACCCAGCGGCCCTTCAGCTCGGGCGCGGCCTCGAAGGCCTCCTGCAGGCTTTCGAGGGTGTCGAGGTACTCGGTGAAGACGATGACCTTCTCGGCCGGGTCCGCGGCCAGGACGGCGCGCAACTCGGCGATCAGCGCCGCGATCTTCGGGTCGCCCGCCGGGAGGCTGGCCAGCAGCCTGGCGACGTCGGTGAGCTTCCGGACCTCGGACTTGCGCCGCTTCTCGTCCTGCGGAACGGCCGAACGCAGCACCCGCTGGGCGAGTCGCTCGGCCTGGGCTTCAGGCAGCGGCAGGTCCGAGCGGAGCTCGCGGATCTCGCCGCGCTCGGGCGCCTCCTCGCGGGCCTTCTCCTTCTTCAGCGCGTCCAGACGGCTGGCGACCGTCCGCTCCAGCGCGCGGCGGCTGGACAGCGCGCGCTTCTTGACGATCTGCATCGCGAAGCCGACCAGCTCCGCATCCTCCGAGTCGCCGGCCTCGCGCGCGGTCTTCGAGCAGTAGGCCGAGACCTTCGCCAGGACCGAGCGGTAGTCGGCGACGTCGCTGCGCACTGGAAGGCCGCGCACATGGCGCACCGGGAACTTGCGCACGACGCGACCCTGCGCGTCGCGCGTCGTGATCTGCGCCTTCATCCGCCGCACCATGGCGTGGTCGACGCGCCGGCGGACATCCTCGGGCTCGCCCGCGAAGGTGGCATGAGCCGGGTCCACAAGCGCGACCAGCGACCGGAACGAGTGGACATGGCCGTTGTGGGGTGTCGCGGTCAGCAGCAGCATGCCCTTGGAGTGATCGCGCAACTCGCGTCCGAGCCTGGTGCGCTGCGTGGCGTAGGGGTTGCGGGTCGTGCCCGACTCGGCCAGCGCGTGAGCCTCGTCGACCACGACCAGGTCCCAGCGCTGCGCGAGTGCGCGCCGCTGCACGGTCTGCTTCTTGAGGTAGTCGATCGACGTGAGCACGCGGGGGTATGCGTCCCACGGGCTCAGGCCGGCGGGCAGCGCCGTCTGCGCATCCGAGAGGTCGGCGGCGTCCGCGATCACGCGGAACTCGAGGTTGAACTTGTCCAGCAGCTCGGCCTGCCACTGCGCGACCAGTCCGGCCGGCGTCACGATCAAGATCCGCCGGACGCGCCGCCGCGCGAGCAGCTCCAACATGGCCAGCCCGGCCTCGATGGTCTTGCCCAGGCCGACGTCGTCCGCCACGAGCAGGCTCGGGCGAGGCCGGGTGAGGAGCGCCAGCGTGGGTTCGAGCTGGAAGCCGGAGAGCTGGACCCGGCCCCAGCGCGCGCCGGTGACGAGGCCATCGTCCCGAACGGTCGTCAGGCCGAGGAGGCGGTGGGCATCGAGCCAGGCCTGGATCGAGTCGAAGGCCTGCGGGTGCAGGCGCGGGCCTTCAGGGTCCAGTTGGACGATGTCGTCCGGCGGGCTGACGACGGTGCAGGTGCGTGGCGCGTCGTCGTCCAGCGCCTCGAGTCCGGCCACGATCTGGCCGGGTGCGACGGGCTCGGCGCGCGTGACGCGCCACGGCCGTTCGCGCACCGTGACTCGATCCCCGACGTGAAGCATGCGCGCCAAGCGTAGCGATCATGCCGGACGGAGGCGAGGCGCCCCGGCGACCATCGTCGCCCGCCTGCCTTCGCGCCAGGCCGAGTTGCGCACCCGCGCGTGGAAGATGCCCGATGCCGCCGAGTTCGTGATCGGGATGTCCAACCGTTCGACAGGTTCCGCGATCGGCTGGCAGCGCCGCGACGAGCGGCGCCGCACCCTCAGGTTGCCGACGCGGCCCCTCGCGCATCCCACCCCTCTCGATCGAGCAGCTTCATGAAGTTGCGCTTCGCCCGATGCGTCGCGCGCACCGACTCGACGCAGCGCACGAACTCCGGCGCGCGCCCGAGCCTGACCAGCACCCCGCGGATCCTTCGCAGCAGCTCGATCGCCGTCGCGTAGGCCCGGTTGGTCTTCCCGTCGAGGGTCGGCTCGATCCGGGCCTGGAAGATGGGGAGGGCGTCCTCAGGGTGCTGTCGCTCGCGCCGCGAAGCGAGTTCGAACCACAGGTCGTCCGTGCAACCGCCCTCCTTCGCCTCCGACCACGCCGCCTCGACGTCGCCTTCCCACAGCAGCACGCGGACGACCTCGGACCGGTCGGCCAGTCCGAGACGACTGCCCCACGGGCGCGCCGCAGCCCTGCGTCCGGCGCCAGTTGCCGAGGTCGCGACGGCGTGCTTGGCCGCAGCCCGATCCGCCAGGAGTCGCAGGTGGGCCAACGCCTTGTCCCGCCACTCGGGCCAGGCCTTGGTGCGCGCCGCGTGGGCCTTCAGGCTCTGGCAAGACTCGAGGTGCGGCGAGTCCTCGAACCGCTGCCAGACCAGGGCGAGCGCCTCGGCGTGGCGCTCGCGCTGGTGGTACTGGTCGGCCAGGAACTCCAGCAGCCGCGAATCCGTCCGCTCGGGAAAGGCCCGGCGGCCGCGCTCGGCCCACTCGAGCGCGAGATCGTGCTGGCCGGCGGCCGCGTAGGTCTCGGCGATTCGCAGGAAACCCCAGGCGGAGGACAGGTCGCGTTTTCTCACGTCAACCAGCGCCTCGACGTTGCCGGTCAGGCGCGCCAGGGTCTCCATGACGCGCGTGATGCGGAAGCGCTCGCCGTACTTGCGCCGGTCGTCGCGCCCGGGCTCGAGGGCGGGGACATGCGCCCAGCGCTCCTCCGCGAGCTTGCGGTAGACCGCGAGCCCCTTCGCACCCAGGACCTCGGCATGGCTCTCCGAGGCATCGATAAAGGTCTCCCACTCGCTGTCCAGCTCCCACTCGAAGAGCCGGCTGGCCAGCGCCTCGGGGTCGGGCCGCGCCTGCCGGCAGGCCTGCAGGTGCAGCTCGCGGAGGCGCCCGAGGATCTCGCCCAGGTTGCCGTCCGAGTCGTCGACCGACTGCAGGGCGCGCTCGACGCGGCGCAGGGCGTGCTCGGCCAGCTCGACGACGGCCGCTGCGTGGCCCGCCTTCAGCAGGTCCTCGAGGCCGTCGACGGCCGAGTCGACCTTCCTCGCGAAGGCCGAGGCGCCGCGATAGTCCACGAAGCCGCGCACGCGCATGGCGCCGTCGATGGCCGCCCGGTACGTGGCGAGGTCGACGCCCTGCGGGCTGCTGCGGGCGGCCGCCATGAGCAGTCGCTGACGCAGGCGGTCGTCGTCCAGCGCGTGACGCACGAGCAGGTCGGCCAGCGCCTCCGGCTGCTGCCGTGACAGCCAGTCGCGCACGTCGTCCATCGACAGGGTTGGCCTGGCCTTGCCCGACTTGCCGCCGCCCGCGCGGGCCGGGTCGAGCCAGGCCAGGCCGACGGCGACGCCGTGCTTGCAGAACGTGCCCTCCGCGCCGACGGGGCAGGTGCACGAGAACCCGAGCTCGCCCTCGTCGGCCCAGAGCTTCACGGTGTACGGCTCGGTTCCGGCCACCGTGGCGGTGACGCGCTGCCCGTGCTCGGCGAGGTCCTCGACCCGCCCCTCGGCGAAGTACTGCTCGCCGCGCTCGAAGGAGCGGTCGCCTGCCAGCCGGCGCAACGCACGGAGGTTCAGCGCTTTCGAGAGACTGCCGGGAGTCGACATGGCCGCTTGACCTTGCAGGAGCGCTGCATCCTGCCTCATCGGTTGAGCTCGCGATAGCCACGACACCGCAGGCGCGAGAGCCAGCGAGCTGCCCGCCTGTTCTTCAGCCTGCGCCGATGACAAGCGGATCGCCAGTCCCGCCGCGACAGGCGGCGAGCGGCGGCCGGCCCGCCTGCCTGCAGCCCCGGTTCCCCCTGGAACGCCGTGCCGGCGCGCTTCTATGCTGCGACGCCCTGCCGAGCCCCGCGCCTCGCCCCGCCGTGCCCACCCCCGCACCCATCACCCTCTTCATCCCCGCCCCGCTGCGCGCCTGCAGCGGCGGCGCCTCCGAGCTCTCGATCTCCGCCCCCAGCGTGCGCGCCGTGCTGCTGGAGCTGGAGCGCAGCCACCCCGCGTTGCACCGCAGCGTGTGCGACGAGACCGGCGCCGTGCGGCGCCACGTGAACCTCTTCGTCAACGCGTCCCACGTGCGCGACTGCGGCGGCCTCGACGCCCCGCTCGCGCCGGGGGACGTGGTCACCATCCTGCCCGCCGTTTCCGGAGGCTGAACCGTGTCCGACCGCGTCGTCCTTGCCATTGGCACCAAGAAGGGCCTGTTCGTCGCCGAGGGCGGCAAGGCCCGCCGCCGCTTCGAGCTGCGCGGCCCCTTCGGCCCCGGCGTGGCCGTGTACTCCACGCTCATCGACGCGCGCGGCGCGCCGCGCCTGTACGCCTCCAGTTGCAACCCGTTCTTCGGCATGAAGGTGCTGCGCTCGACCGACCTCGGGAAGAGCTTCAAGGAGACGAAGTCGGCCCCGGCCTTCCCCGGGGACGACGGGCGCGCGCTGGCCAACATCTGGGCGCTGGAGCCAGGCCAGGGCAAGAAGGAGCTGTGGTGCGGCGTCGAGCCGGCCGCGCTGTTCCGCAGCGGCGACGGCGGCGACAGTTGGGAGATGGTGGGCGGCCTCAGCAACCACGCGCACGCGCGCAAGTGGCAGCCGGGCAACGGCGGCCTGTGCCTGCACACCATCCTGCCCGAGGACGGGCGCGTGCACGTGGGCATCTCCACCGGCGGCCACTACCTGAGCGAGGACGGCGGCCGCAGCTTCAGCGCCTCCAACGCGGGCGTCGGCGCGGGCTTCGTGCCCGACCCGTACCCCGAGTTCGGCCAGTGCGTGCACAAGATCGCGGGCCACAAGGACGCGCCCGGCCGGCTCTACATGCAAAACCACGGCGGCTGGGCGGAGTGGTCGGGGCCGGGCGGGCCGCGGCCGGACATCGGCGTGCTGCGCAGCGACGACCACGGCAGGACGTGGCGCTCGATCGCCAAGGGGCTGCCGACGGACTTCGGCTTTCCGGTCGTGGTGCACCCGCACGACGCCGACACGCTCTACGTGATGCCGCTCGAGCCCGCGACGCGCACCTGCCCGGGCGGCGCGCCCGCGGTGTGGCGCAGCGAGAACGGCGGCGACTCGTGGCGGCGGCTGGCCAGCGGCCTGCCGCGCAAGGCCAGCTACTTCACCGTGCAGCGCGACGCCATGACCATCGACGAGCTGAAGTCGCCGGCGCTGTACTTTGGCACCACCACGGGCCAGCTCTGGCTCGGGCGTGACGGCGGCGAGGCGTGGGAGTGCCTGTTCGACTCGCTGCCGCCGATCCACTGCGTCAAGGTCGCGCTGGTCTGAGCGCGGTCCGCGGCCAATCCCGGGAACTGCCTGCTCAAGGGGTGATCGTGACCTCGAGGCCGTTCGTGTTCGCGAAGCCCCCCGCGACGCCGGAATCGATCGTGAAGCCCTGCATCGTGATCGTCCCGGTCGCCAGGCCCGGCGGGATCAGGGCCGTGATCTCGAGCCGGCCCTCGCCGGGGCCGCCGGCCGTGAGCGGCAGCGGACCGAGGATCAGCGGGAGCAAGGGCGCGACGTTCAGCGTGCAGCCGTTGCTCATCGGGGTCGCCGCCGGCGTGAGTCCGAAGAGGAACAGCACGGACGAGCCGCCGAGACCCTGCTCGAGGCGCAGCGTCACGGCCGAGCCGAGCACCGGAAGGCCGACGAGTCCGAGCACCGGCGTGAATCCGCCCGAGCCCGCGCACCCCGTGCCGTAGGGTTCGGCCTGCGGGTTGTAGTGGACCGTGAGGCGCACCCGATCGGGATCCGGGAAGGTCTCGAGGTCGGGAACGACCACGAGGCCGTCCGCCTCCGCCGCCCCGACGCCGGCTTGCAGGACCGCGTCGTCGGACTCGCGCGTGAGTGCAAAGAAGTAGCCGCTTCCGGCAGGCGGCAGGAACTGCTGCGGCCGGCGGATCGAGAGCGACGCCAGCGCCGACGCGCCGCCGTAGTTGTCCTGGGGGGTCGCCGACTGCGCCGTCAGGTAGAAGGTGCAACCCCACTCGTACGGCGTGTCGGTGAGCGTCGCCTGCTCCCAGTCGTAGTAGCCGGACCAGGTCCCGTACGTGTCGCCGTCGAGCGGATCGCCGCTCCCCATCTCGGGCTGACGGCCCCGCGTCAGCAGATCCTGGTCGTCGTCGAAGAGCGCCGGGAAGGATTCGTGCAGCCGATAGCGCGTGATCGTGGCGCCCTGCAAATGCGTCGAGCCGTTGAACCAGGAGCCTGTCCAGGTGGAGAGGCCGTGGGCTCGCTCGTCCCAGAACAGGTGCGTACCCATGCGCGAGTCGTTGATCGCGCCATAGGCCTCGATCTGCTGGAGGTCCCAGATCGCCGACCCGGTCGTGTCGTTGCGTCCGATCACGACGCGGGTGAACGGGAAGTCGCGCTCGGACGCCGACAGCGCCGTGGTCTCGTCGGCGACGTCCGCGACACCGGGCGAACCGGGCAGCGTCGTGGTCAGGTTCTGTGCGGCCGACCCCATCAGGGTTGCCTCGGAATTCGCCTCGAGCAGCGCGCTGTACAGGTGCGACGCAGCGAAGCGGTCGGCGTGGACTCTGCGGAACATTCCGGCGCCGCGCGAGCCGGCACTGTGGCCGAGCGCCGACAGCGCCTCGGGGTCGATCGGAAAGTGCGCCAGCACCCAGTCGAGCTGCCACATCGTCCGGCGGTGGAGGTAGTCGACGACGACGGAGCCGTCCGGGGCGGGCTGCGCAAAGGGATCCGCGAACCGGTCGAATCCCTCGAAGAAACCGAGCCACGCCGAGCTGATGTCGCCGCTGATCGTGTTGATCGTGCCGTCCGGCGTGATCAGGAACGCGTCGTCGAACGTGAGGCCGATGTTGTTCGCAGGGTCCGGCGTGAAGTTCATGTAGTGGCCCTCGCCGCCGTGCAGCGCGATGACCGCCGCAACCTGGCTCGCCGGGAAACCGGTCGTCGGATCGGTGACGAGGAAGACCGAGCCGCAGCCGTTCATCGAGGCGTTGCCCATGACCGGATAGTCCGGCTTGCCGGACTCGTGGTCGGCATTGCCGTCGACCCAGTTGGCGAAGACGCGGTAGGTCTGGCCGGTCACGTGGGTGTCGAGTCCCTGGAGATGGGCGGTCACCGGATCGAGCGTCTGCGCGATGAGGCCGGTGCCGTTGTCCGCGGTGACGACCGTGTCCCCGTCCGCGACGACGGCGAAATGGAGCGGCGTCGTGTCGTGGGGCGTGTAGACGAACAGGGCCTGGTCGCTCGCGAGCGCATACGTGCCCGGTCCCGGCTTCGGAATGACCCACTCCTGTCCCGGCAGCGCGAGCTTGAGTCGCGTCGCGTCCCAGTCCGCGGGGAGGATGTGACCGACTTCCCAGCCCGTCGCGGTCGAGCCGCCGATCGTGAAGTCCACGGCCGACGCGTAGATCCGGTAGCTCGCAGGCGGTGTCACCGGCTCGGTCCATGCCAGCCACGTCTGGCCGTGCTCGTGGTGGGCGAGCAGCGCGGTCTGGGCCAGCGAATCGCAGCACAGGACGAGCGTCGCGAGCAGCGAACCGGTGCGGGACGGCATGTTGGCGGTCCTCCGGAGCAGGGTGAGTCGATTGCCGCGCCGCGTGGATCGATTGCACCCGGGCGCCGAAGCACGGGGCCTGGCTCGAGTTCAGGTCGCGGCAGGTGATGGATGCAGAGTGTACTGCCTCGCCGCGCGTGCGGGGCGGAGGAGGTTGACGTCCACGCGACCCGGCACCTGCAGAGGGCTGCCGGGCGAGCGCGGGCGGGTGTCGTGGGCTTCGCGCGGCTCGACAGGCGGCCGTTGGGCGTGATCGGCAACCACCCGGCCGCGCAGGCGGACGTGTTCGGCATCGACAGCAGCGACACGGGAGCCGCTGCGTGCGCGGCTGCGATGCCTTCAACATCCCGCTGGTGCCCTGATCGGCGGGGTCGCCGCCCCCAGCACGCGCCGCGACAGGTCGGTCTGCAGCAATCCCTCGGGGTCCAGGCGCCGCTTCAGCTCGAGGAAGCGCGCGAGGTTCTCCGGCGGCACGCAGCGCGTCAGCGCGTCCGGCCCGAGCACGAGGTCCTTGGCCAGGTAGAAGCGCCCGCCCGCGTCCAGCACCGTCTCGGTCAGCGCCCGGCAGTGCTCCCACAGGCGCGCGCGGTTTTCGGGCGTGACCTTGAAGTCCAGGGCCAGGCTCCAGCCGTCGAGCGCGTGCGTCAGCCAGAAAGGATCCCTGCGATGGCGCTTCACCACGCCCAGGTACGGCACCAGGCGCTCGGCGCGGCAGCGCGCGAGCTGGTCCTGCCATGCGTCGTGCGCAGCGGCGTGGGGCAGGAAGGACTGGAACTGGAGCAGGCCGCGCCGCCCGGGCTGCGTGCCGTAGGCGAACTTCCAGCCGGGCAGCGAGTCGAGCGGGAAGGCGAAGCGCGCGTGGCTCTGCAGGCGCGGGCTGCGCGCGGCCGCGACGCAGCCGGCGCGGTAGCGGGCGGCGTTGATCAGGCGCACGCCGGCGTCGTTGTTGAACCGGCGCAGGACGCGCCAGGCCTCCGACCTGGGGAAGCCGAGGAGCGTCGTCGGCAGCGCCTGGTGCGCGACGCGCAGCGTCCGCTCGGGCTGCCGATCCGCACCCGGCTCCAGCTGCCACGCGGCGTGCACGAGGCCGCGCCCGCTGCGCTCGCCGCCGGGGAAGGCGTCGATCCAGCCCACGAGCTGATCGGCCTCCGCGCGCCGCGCTTCCATGACGTCCAGCACCTCGCGCAGGTTGCGACCGCGCAGCGCCTGGACGCGCAGGTTGCCCGAGTGCACGCGCTGCGTCTGCAGCACGATGCGGCTGAAGCAGCCCAGAAGCCCCAGCCCTCCGATGGCGGCGTGGAACAGTTCGGGCTCGCGCTCGCGGCTGGCCGTGCGCGCCTCGCCCGACGGCAGCACGAGGTCGAACTCGAGGCAGGCGTCGCCGAAGCCGCCCGCGGCGAAGTGGTTCTTGCCGTGGACGTTCATGGCCAGCGCGCCGGCGACGGTGGGGTGCATGGTCCCCGGCACCACGCGCGGCCACCAGCCGTCGGGCAGGCTGCGCTGCCAGAGCTGCCGGATGGTGACGCCCGGTTCCAGCTCGGCGATGCCGGTGGACGGATCCCAGCGCAGGATGCGGTCCATGCGCGAGACATCGAGCACGTGGCCCGCGGCGTTCACGGCGGCGTCGCCGTAGCTGTTGCCGGCGCCGCGCAGGCCCAGCGGCACGCCGTCGCGGCGCGCCATCTCGAAGCAGGCGCGGATCTCGTCCAGCGTGCGCGGTCGCAACACGCGCGACGGGGCCGCGGCGAGCAGGCCCCAGCCCGCGACCAGCTCGTAGCTGCGGCGCGGGCCCGAGGCCGTGGGCATCAGCGCTCGAGCCGGCGCAGCAGGAAGCCGGGCAGCAGGTCGAGCAGCAGCGCCACGAGGCGCCAGCGTCGCGGCACGTGGCAGACGCCGGAGCCCGAACGCGCGGCCTCCAGCAAACCGGCGGCCGCAGCCTCGGGCGTGGCCACCCAGAAGAGGCCGTCGAGGCCCGCGATCATGGGCGTCGCGATGTAGCCGGGCTTGATCGTCAGCACGCGCACGCCCTCGCCCGCCAAGCGGCCGCGCAGCGACTCGAGCCAGTTGTCCATGGCGGCCTTGGAGGCGCCGTAGGTCGGGTTGCCCTTGCGCCCGCGGTTGCCTGACAGCGAGGAGACGCCGACCAGCACGCCCGCCCGCTGCGTGCGGAAGAGCTGCGCCGCCTGGTTGCCCCACGCGACGAGGCCGCCGAAGTTGACGGCGAGGGCGTCGAGGTCCTTGTCCGTGTCGTACTCGCTGCGCGCGACGCGCGGCAGGACGCCCGCGGCGTAGACCAGCAGGTCCAGCCCGCCCAGCTCGCGCACCAGTTCCTCGAACAGCGCGGGCGCGGCGGCCGTGTCGCGCACGTCGTGGACGCGGACCAGGACCGCGCCGCCCGCGGCGCACGGCTGCGCCGCCGCGTCGCGCGCCAGGGCCGCCAGGGCGTCGCCGCGGCGCGCGAGCGCCGCCACGCGCCAGCCCTCGCGCGCGAGCTGCCGCACCACGGCCGCGCCCAGGCCCGAACTGGCGCCCACCACGAGCGCGCGGCGCACGTCGGACGGCTGCGCGTGCGGGCGCGTCGACGGGTCGGTCGCGGTCATTGCGAGCGGATTATGAACCCGTGTGCGGCGCTGTCCAAGCCGCCCGGCACGATCGCGCGCGAGCCACTAGACTGATGGCCACCGCGAACCCTCCTTCGCCCCCGCACCTCACAGGCGAGATCAGCATGCTCCGCCCTCGTGGACTGGCGCCAACCGTCGCGCTGCTGCTGGCCACCGCGCCGGCCGGTGCGCAGCTCACGCCCTTCGTCGTCACCGAGCTGGCCCACCTGACGGATCCCGAGGGCGCGGCCGGAGACGCCTTCGGCGGGTCGGCGTCGCTGGACACCGGCGCGCTGCTCGTGGGCGCGCCCGGCGACGACCCCGGCGGCTCGACCTCGGTCTTCACCGGCGCAGGGCACGAGTGGGAGCTGCAGGCGCGGCTCGAGGCGCCCGGCGCGCAGGCTGGAGACGACTTCGGCGCATCCGTCGGGTTGTCGGGCGGCACCGCGCTGGTCGGCGCGCCCGGCGCGGATGGCTCCGGCGCCGCGGAAGCCGGCTCGGCTTGGGTCTTCGTCGCGCAGCCGGCGGGCTGGAGCGTGCAGGCGCTGCTGGCCGCGCCGGGTGCCGCGTCCGGCGACGGCTTCGGCGCCGCGGTGGCCGTGGCGGGCGACACGCTGGTGGTCGGCGCGCCGGGTCGCGACGGCCCGGGCGCAGCGGATGCCGGCGCCGCGTACGTGTTCGTGCGCAACGGAGCCACATGGACCCTGCAGGCGCTGCTGGTCGCTTCCGACGCAGCGGCAGACGACGGCTTCGGCGCCGCGGTCGCGCTGCAGGGCGACACGCTGCTGGTCGGCAGTCCGGAGGGCGGCCCGCCCGGTCAGCCTGACGCCGGCGCGTCGTACGTGTTCGTGCGCAGCGGCGGCGCCTGGAGCGAACAGGCGCGGCTGGCCGCGTCCGACGCGGCGTCCGGCGACGCCTTCGGCGCGAGCGTCGCGCTGTCCGGCGACACCGCGCTGGTCGGCGCCGAGCTGGACGACCATCCTGGGGGCGCGGACGCCGGCGCCGCGTACGTCTTCGTGCGCGACGCGGGCGCCTGGAGCCAGCAGGCGCGCCTGACGGCGTCGGGCGGTGCGTCCGGCGACGCCTTCGGCGCCAGCGTGTCCGTCTCGGGCGACACGGCGCTGGTGGGAGCTCCGGGCGACACGCTCGCGGCCGTGGCGCAGGCCGGCTCCGCGCACGTGTTCGTGCGCAGCGGCAGCTTCTGGAGCCAGCACGCCAAGGTCAGCGCCTCCGACGCAGCGCCGCAGGCCGCGTTCGGCCGCGCCGCGTGCGTCGTGGGCGAGACGCTGCTGGTTGGCGCGCCGTCCACGGCGCTGCCGGCAGCGCACGCGCGCGGCGAGGCCTGGGTCTACCGCTTCGGGCTCGTCGGCTCGTGGCAGGATCTCGGCGCGGGCCTGGCGGGCAGCGCCGGCGTCCCGCAGCTCTACGGCACGGGCGAGCTGCTCGCGCGCTCGGACGTGACGCTCGTGCTCGCGCAGGCCAAGCCGGCCTCCGTCGCGACGCTGGTGGTGGGCCTCGAGCTGCTCGGCGCGCCGTTCAAGGGCGGGACGCTGGTGCCCGACGCGGACCTCGTGCTCCCGGCTCTCACGGACGGCGCGGGCGGCATCGTGCTGGAGGGGCGCTGGCCCGACGGCGTCCCGTCGGGGTTCAGCACGTGGTTCCAGTGGTGGATCGCGGACGTGGCCGGGCCGGCGGGGCTTGCGGCGTCCAACGCGGTGTCGGGAACGACGCCGTGATCGGGGTGGAAACGGCCAAGGGCGACCTGCGGGCGTAGTCGACCCGGCGCGTCGCGACGTGCTGGCCTAGAATTGCGGGCGCTGTCGACGACCCCGGGAATGGAGGCTCGCATGCTGCTGACCAGGCACCCGCTCCCGCTCCTCGCCGTGTTCCTCCTGACGGCCCCGACCGCCCCGGCCCAGACGCTGGTCGCGCGCCTCAACTGCGGCGGCCCGGCGGTCACGCTCGCCAACGGCGAGGCCTGGTCCGCCGACCGCGCGTACGGGACGCCGCCCTCCGCCGGCTTCGAGGGCGGCCAGGCCGTCGAGGTGGCCAGCGGGCACGAGGGCGAGTTCGTCGGCGGCTACAAGGAGCCGCACGTCAAGCTGCACGGCGACGGGCGCGAGGGCTGGCAGGCGTACCGCTTCGACGTGGCGCCGGGCGACTACGACGTGCGCCTGCACCTGGCCGAGCTGACGCTGCACGGTCCCACGCTGCGCGTGTTCGACATCCTGGCCGAGGGCGCGCCGCTGTTGTCCGGCGTGGATCTCGCCGCGCAGCTCGGCGTGCAATACGCCGGGGTCTTCGCGGCGCGCATCGCGGTGGCCGACGGGCGCCTGGACATCGAGGCCGCCGGCGCGGACCCGGCGATCCTCAGCGCGATCGAGGTCTGGACCGTGCCGGGCGCGCCGGCCGCGCCCGGGCCGGTGACGGCCCTCGCGGCGCAGGGCAGCTTCGGACGCAACGTGCTGACCTGGATGCCCGCCGCCAGCCCGGAGATCACGGGCTTCCGCGTCTACACCGCCGACGCGCCAGGCGGGCCCTTCGCGCTGCTGGGCAGCACCTGGGCCGCGCCGGGCCGCTGGTTCGACGACGCCGTGCCGGCGGGCGTGTCGCGCAGCTACCGCGTGACGGCCGTCAACGCCGCGGGGGTCGAGGGTCCGCTGGGCTCCACGGTGACCGCGGCGCCGCTGGCCAGCGCGGCCTCCGCGCTGCCGGTGTACACGCTGGCCATCGATCCCGCGGACTTGGCCGTGCTCGACGCGGCCGTGCTGATCGACACCGACCTCACCGTGCCGGCCGAGTTCGGCTTCGAGGGCCGCACGTGGGACGTGCAGGTGCGCTACCGCGGCATCACCTCGCTGAGCCACAGCAAGAAGAGCTGGAAGGTGAAGTTCCCCGCCTCCGACACGTTCCAGGGACAGACGGCCCTCAACCTGAAGGCGCACTTCGCCGACGCCTCGCTGCAGCGCGAGCCGCTGGCGCTGGACCTCTCGCACGCCGTCGGCCACCCGGCCCCGGAGCGCGAGCCGGTGCACCTGCAGGTCAACGGCGTCTACCGCGGCGTCTTCAACCGCGTGGAGCAGGTCGAGCTGGAGTACCTGGCGGCGCGCGACCGCGACCTCGGCGGCAGCGTCTACCAGGTGGACGGCGACTTCAAGAAGCTGCCCGACCCCGCGCTGTACCCGCAGTTCTACGAGAAGAAGACCAACGAGAGCACCGGCCACGACGACCTGGTCGCGCTGATCGAGCTGGTCAACGACACGCCGGCGGCCGAGTTCGAGCGCGCCTTCGCCGCGGTCTTCGACGTGGACAACCTGCTCTCGTACTACGCGATGCTGTGCGTCATCGCGGACGAGGACTCGGTGCGGCACAACGGCTACCTGCTGCACGACCTCGCGCTCGGGCGCTGGGAGTTCATCACCTGGGACAACGAGTCCAGCCTGGGCGCCGGCACGACCGGCCCGGGCCCCGCGCTGCCGATCGACTTCGGCACGCAGGCGGCGGGCGTCCCGTTCAACGTGCTCAAGTCGCGCGTGCTGGAGGCGCCGGCCTTCCGCTGGCGCTACGCGGAGAAGCTGGCCGCGATGCTGGAGGGGGCGGCCGCGCCGTCCGCGCTGGCGGCCGGCATCGACGCCGGCCACGCTGCGGTCGCCGTGGACGCGGGCGCCGACGTCGCCAAGCGCGGCTGGGAGTCCAACGCCCTGTTCGTCGGCGCGCCGGCCGGCCTGAAGTCGTTCACGCAGGCGCGCGCGACGTTCCTGCTGGGCGAGCTGCCGGGCTACCAGCCGGCGCCGCCGCCCACCAGCGTGTGGATCAACGAGTTCATGGCCGACAACTCTGGCACGCTGGCCGACGAGGCGGGGCAGTTCGAGGACTGGATCGAGCTGCACAACGCCTCCGGCGCGCCCGTGGACGTGGGGGGCGCGTACCTCACCGACGATCCCGCTGCGCCCACGCGCTGGCAGTTCCCGGCCGGCACGACCATCCCGGCCCTCGGCCACCTGCTGGTCTGGGCCGACGACGACTCCGGCGACGGGCCGCTGCACGCGTCCTTCAAGCTCTCGTCGCAGGGCGAGGCGCTGGCGCTCTTCGCCGCCGACGGCGCGACGCTGCTGGACGTCTACCACTTCCGCCCGCAGCTCCCGGACGTGAGCGAGGGCCGCGCGCCCGACGGCGGGCCCTTCCTGCGCCTGCTCGCGACGCCCACGCCCGGCGCGGCCAACACCGACGCGGGCAACCTGCCGCCGTGGGTCACGTGGGTCGAGCACGCGCCGGCGCTGGTGCTGCCGGACGACGAGGTCCTGGTGACGGCGCGCGCCACCGACGCGGACGGCGTGGCGTCGGTGCTGCTGCACGTGGGCCTCGACGGCGGGCCGTTCGCCGCGCAGCCCATGCAGCCCGTCGGCGCGGAGCGCTACGAGGCTCTGCTGGCCGCGCAGCCGGCGGGCACGCTGGTGCAGTACTGGGTCGAGGCGGTGGACGTCCTCGGCGCCGTGGGCGCCAAGCCCACGCACGCCCCGGACGAGACCTTCTCCTGGATCGTCGGCGCGCTGCAGCCGGCGGGCGTGCGCATCTCCGAGTTCATGGCCGACAACGCGACGACGCTCACGGACGAGGCCGGCGACCACGAGGACTGGCTGGAGCTGGTCAACGTGACCGCCTCCGTGGCGGACCTCTCGGGCTACCACCTCAGCGACAGCTTCGCCAACCCGCTGCAGTGGACCATCCCGGCGGGCACGCAGCTCGCGCCCTCCGGGCACCTGCTGGTGTGGGCCGACAACGAGCCGGCCGAGGGGCCGCTGCACGCGGCCTTCAAGCTGTCCAAGTCGGGCGAGGCCGTGGCGCTGTTCCAGCCCGACGGCCTCACGCTGGAGGACGGGATCACCTTCGGCTCGCAGCAGACCGACGTGTCCTTCGGGCGCATGCCGGACGCGGCCGACGTGCTGGTCGAGCTGCTCGACTCGTCGCCCGGCAGCGCCAACGAGCCCGCCGACGGCGGCCACGCGCGCTTCGACCTCGGAAACCTCGCGTCCGGCGGCCCGGCGCTGGCGGGGCTGGGCGTTGCGCAGGTGGGCGGCACGGTGCAGTGGCAGGTGTCGGGGGCGTCGCCGTCCGCGAGCGGCGTGGTCGTGATCGGGGTGCAGACGCTGGTCGCGCCCACGGCGGCCAAGGGCACGCTGCTGGTGCAGCCGCTGGTGCTGCTGCCGCTCGCGTTCGACGGCGCGGGCGAGGCGCTCGTGTTGCTGGCCGTGCCCGGCGACACGTTGCTGGAGCACTTGGTGGTGGACGCGCAGGCCTGGGCCGCCGGCGCGCGGCTGGGGAACGCGGTCGCTACGCGGCTGGCGCCGTGAGGCCCGACGCGCGGCGGGCCGGCGAGCAACTCAGCGTCCGCGCTGCTCCGCCGGCCGCTTCGGAATCAACGGCTCGCCGTACATCCGCCAGAGCTGCGGGTCGCTGGCGATGAAGCGCAGCCAGCGCTCGTGCTCGGTGGGGACGTAGGGTTGGATGCGCTGGGCGGAACTCGCCGCGGCCACGGGCGGGGGCCCTGGCGAATCCAGGATCGAGCCGAGCGTGAGCGTGGTGACGTTGGTCAACTGGCTCCCCTTGTCGCCCGTGACCAGCGCCTGGAAGTGGAGCGGGACGTGCGCGTGCGGCGCCAGGTCCGTCGGCAGCGCGACCTTGAGCGTGCCCACGTTGTACGGGCCGCCGACTGTCCCGGTGGCCAAGACCTGCAGCCGCTGGGGATCGAGTGCCGGGGTCCCCGGCCCGCCCGGCGGAACGACCGCAGGCCCGGGCGCCCAGGCCAGGATCCAGGAGTCGCCGGGCTGGCCGGCGATGTCCCAGATCACGTCCTCGGCAGGCGTGTAGCCCGGATAGATTGTGAGCCAGGGCTTGTCGAGCGCGGCGATGGCCAGGCAGCCAAAGGGCCGCTGCGGCGGCTCGCGGAACCAGTGCGCCTGCAGCGAGCCGTCGAAGTTGACCGGGAACTCGTGGAGGTAGCCCAAGATTTGGCCGAGGAAGTTGGACACGAGCTGCAGGCCCGTGCCGTCCCAGCCCACGCGGTAGCACTCGCCGAACGGGAGGAGGGTCGTGCCGTTGGAGCCGAAGAATACATGCTGGCCGTCGCGCGTCAGCGTCGTCGTCGCGCCTACGATGGCCAATGGGTGCGGGATCTCATGGTAGTTCGAGCCGTCCGCGTTGACGCCGATGATCTTCCCGACGGGCTGGGAGAATACGAGTCGACTGCCGTCGTAGGACAACGAGAGACATCCAGATCCATCGGGCACACGCGCCACAGAGCGTCTGGCGACCAATTGGCCACGGCCCTGCGGCTTCCATCGACCCAGGGCTCGTTGCAGAGGGCTGAACGATGGTCCCCGATGATCGACGAGCGTTCCATGCACGGCTCAGCGACCCGGAGGCCGGGGTACCGTCGCACCGCTTCAGGATCCCGGCCCGCGTTGCCGTGCCCGAATCGTGGGTGAAGGTGGCCCGGCGCGGCGTCTGGCACGCCGCCTCACGGGTACTTGAACGCGCCTGGCTTCTTCTTGGGCGTCCAGGCGGCCACGACCGAGCCGTCGTCGTCGCCCGCCACGAGGCTCACCTGCATGGGATTCTCCGGCGTCGCAGCGTAGTCCAGCTTCGTGACGTGCACGGCGAACTTCAGCTTGGCCGTGTTCAGCACGACCACGATCTTCGGCGCCACGCCCTTGGCGCTCTTCCAGGTGAACTTGCCCTGCTTCACCTTCCAGCCCGGGTCGGCGGCGGCGATGGCGACCAGCACCGGCGTGGACAGGTCGCCCAGCGCGAGGCTCAGCGCGTCGGTGGCGGCGTCGAAGGCCGCGTCGGGCGAGCCCGCGTTGAAGCTGAACGTGCCGCTGGCGTGGAACGCGTCCTTGCCTGCCTTGACCGAGTCGGTCAGCTTGCCCTGCTTCAGGACCAGGTCCAGGGTCGGTCCCGCCGGCGCCTGCTCGTCGCTGGTCACGCGCGCGACGAAGGCGTCGTCGGCCCCGTTGTGCGAGAGGTCGGGGCCGGCCGTGGCCGGAAAGGTGGCCTCGCTGGACGCGCTGTAGCCGGTGAGCCACGCGTCGCCCGCGGCCGAGACGGCGATCGAGTTGCCGTAGTCGGCGCCGCTGCCGCCGACGTAGCCGCCGTAGACCACCGCCACGCCGGACGCCGCGACCTCGACCACGAACGCGTCCACCGAGCCGTTGAACGTGACGTCGGGGCCCGACGCCACCGGGAACGGCGTCGCAAGGCTCTCGCTCGATGCGGTCCAGCCGGTGACGTAGGCGTTGCCGTCCGCGTCGATGTCGATGGCGTTGCCCTGGTCGGCGTCCAGCCCGCCGACGAAGCCGCACCAGGCCAGCGACGCGCCGCCGGCGTCGATCCTGGCCACGAAGGCGTCCACGCGGTTGAAGATCGGCCCGCCGTTGAAGGTCAGGTCGGGGCCGGTCTTGACCGGAAAGGTGGCCTCCTCCGAGAACGTCGAGCCGGCGACGTAGACCGAGTCGTCGGCGCCGACTGCGAGCGCGGCGCCGCTGTCGGCGTCGTCACCGCCGAGGTAGCCGGACCAGACCAGCAGCCCGGTCGCGCCATCGACCTTGGCGACGTAGAGATCCTGCCCGCCGTTGTAGGTCAGGTCGGGGCCGACCAGCACCGGGAACGTGGACTCGTCCGACGAGGTGTTGCCGATGACGTAGCCGTTGCCGCCCCCGTCGACATCCACGTCGTAGGTGGCGTCGAGGGCGCTGCCGCCGACGTAGCCGCACAGGTCGAGGCCGGTGCCGGCGGCGTTGACGCGCGCGACGAAGCCGTCGAGGCTGCCGTCGCCGTAGGCCAGGTCGGGCCCGACGGCGACCGGGAAGGTGGCCTGGTTCGAGTTGGTCTGGCCGCACACCCACGCGCGCCCCAGCCCGTCCACCGCGATGCCCGTGCCGCGGTCCTCGTGCCCGCTGCCGCCGATGTAGCCGCAGTACTCCAGCGACAGGCCGTCCGCGGCCACGCGCGCGACCCACGCGTCCAGCGAGCTGCCGTTGTAGGTGAGGTCGGGCCCGGTCGCGACCGGGAAGCCGTCGGCCTGCGTGGAGGATGTGTGCCCGGCGAGGTAAGCGCGCCCGAGGCCGTCCACCGCGATGGCGTTGCCGAAGTCGTCGTCCGAGCCGCCGATGTAGCCGCACCACACCAGGGCCGTGCCGGCCGCGTTGACCTTGGCCACGAAGGCGTCGCCGAAGGGATTGAAGCCGCCGTTGTAGGTCAGGTCGGGCCCGGCGCTGACGGGGAAGCTGGCCTCGCCGGACGTGGTGTAGCCGGTGACGTAGGCGTTGCCGTCGCCGTCCAGCGCGATGGCCTGGCCGCGCTCCGTGCCGCTGCCGCCGAGGAAGCCGGCGTAGACCAGCGTGGTCGGGTCGATGACCAGCGGCAGCGTCGGGTCGTGGGCGCCGACGCGGAAGCCGTAGCCGTCGGGCAGCAGCTCGATCGCCACCGCCACCGGCACGCGGCCGTGCGGCGCGTCCTGCCAGGCGACTGGCGCGTCCTCGGCCAGCACGCCCAGCGGCGTCTCCACGGTCAGGCTGCCGGCGGGCGAGAGGCGCAGCGCGCTGGCGCCGCGCACGGCGAAGCGGATGGCGGTCGGGTCGGCGCCGGGCTGCAGCGTGAACGTGCTGCGGATGCCGGTGGCCAGCGCGTCGAAGGCCACGTCGATGCCGGGCCACGGCTCGCGGTACACGATGCGCGACCACGTGCGCAGGCCGGTGCGCCACGCCGCGCGCGGCCCGCGGAACCAGCTCGCCACGCCGGGCGCGCGCTCGACGCCCTCCGGCCGCACGCCAGGGCGCGCGCCGACGAGGTCGTACTTCAGCGCCCAGCGCTGGCGGTGGCCGTCGAGCGTCCCGGTCAACGCGACGGTGAGGCCCTCGTCGCCGAAGAACACCTCGCGCTCGCTGCCGCCGGCGTGGAAGGCGACGCGCGCGTCGGTCTGGCCTCCGTTCTCGACGAAGCGTACCGGGAAGCGCAGGGAGGCGGGCGCCGCGGGCGGGGCGGACTGGGCCGGCAGCGGCGCCACCAGCAGGATCAGCGCGAGCGGGAGGGCGGGCTTCATGTGCTCCATGATGGACTCTGCGCGCCGGGCTGTCAGCCGGGCGAGCCGGGAGGCCGGGGACGGTGCTGCGCGCCCCGCGCAAGGCCGGCGTCGGCAAGGGCACGCCCGTCCCGCCTCCGCCGCGGAGGATCGGCTTTCGACGCGAAGGGTGCTGTCCGCGCGCGGATTCCGCCCATGCCCTCGTGGACGCGCGCCGCCGCCTCGCCACATCCGGCGCCCCTGCCGCGTCGTGTTTGACACGACTGCATCGCGCCGCCGAAACTCCGCCCCATGCACAACCTCTCCCGCCTGTTCCTGTTCCTGCCCCTGCTGCTCCCCGCCTGCGCCGGCCCGCGCGTCGACGACGCGCTCGCGGCCGACGTGCAGCGCTTCCTCGACGGCTACAACGTCGAGTACGTGCACCTCGTGGCCGCCTCGGCCGAGGCCCAGTGGGCCAGCAACACGCGCATCGTCGAGGGCGACGACAGCAACGCGCAGCGCACGCAGGCCGCCGACGAGGCCCTGGCGGCCTTCACCGGCGCGGTCCAGAACATCGAGCGCGCCCGCGCCTGGCTGCAGCGCCGCGCCGAGCTGCCCGACCTGCAGCGGCGCCAGCTCGAGCGCGTGCTGTTCCTGGCCGGCCGCAACCCGCAGACGGCGCCCGAGGTGGTCAAGGCCAGGATCGCCGCGGACACGGCGCAGACCGAGACGCTCTACGGTTTCACCTTCAAGCTGGACGGCAAGGAGGTCACGCCCAACGACATCGACTCCGGCCTGCGCGAGGAAAAGGACCTGGCCAGGCGCCGCGCGATCTGGGAGGCCTCCAAGGAGGTCGGCAAGGTCCTGCGCCCCGGCCTGGTGGAGCTGCAGCGGCTGCGCAACGAGTCGGTGCGCGCGCTGGGCTACCCGGACTTCTTCTCGTACATGGCCAGCGAGTACGGCATGACCACGCCCGAGCTGGCGGCCGAGATCGAAAAGGTCAACCGCGAGCTGCGGCCGCTGTTCCGCGAGCTGCACACCTGGGCGCGCCACGAGCTGGCGCGACGCTACGGCCAGCCGGTGCCCGACCTGATCCCGGCCGACTGGCTGCCCAACCGCTGGGGCCAGGACTGGAGCGGACTGGTGGAGGTGGAGGGCTTCGACCTCGACCCCGCGCTGCAGGCCAAGGGCTCCGAGTGGCTGGTGCAGCAGGCCGAGCGCTTCTACGTCAGCCTCGGCTTCCCGTCGCTGCCGCCGACGTTCTGGACGAAGTCCTCGCTCTGGCCGCTGCCGCCGGACGCGGGCTTCAAGAAGAACACGCACGCCTCGGCCTGGCACATGGACCTCGGCCACGACGTGCGCAGCCTGATGAGCGTCGAGCCCAACGCCGACTGGTACGAGACCACGCACCACGAGCTGGGCCACATCTACTACTACCTCTGCTACACCAACCCGCAGGTGCCGCCGCTGCTGCGCGAGGGCGCCAACCGCGCCTACCACGAGGCGGTCGGCTCGCTGATGGGCCTGGCGGCGCTGCAGCCGCGCTTCGTGCAGGGCATCGGGCTCGACACCGGCGCCACGCGACCCGACCCGATGCAGGTGCTGCTCAAGGAGGCGCTCAGTTACGCCGTCTTCATCCCCTGGTCCGCGGGCACGATGTTCACCTTCGAGAAGGAGCTGTACGCCGACGAGCTGCCGCCCGGCCAGTGGAACAAGCGCTGGTGGGAGCTGGCGGCGAAGTACCAGGGCATCGCGCCGCCCGAGGCCCGCGGCGAGGAGTACTGCGACGCGGCCACCAAGACGCACATCAACGACGACCCGGCCGGCTACTACGACTACGCGCTGTCCTTCGTGCTGCTGTTCCAGCTCCACGACCACATCGCGCGCGAGATCCTGGACCAGGACCCGCGCGACACCGACTACTACGGGCGCGAGGACGTGGGCGAATGGCTGCGTTCGATCCTGACGCCCGGCATGACCGTGGACTGGGACGAGCTGCTGCGCGAGAAGACCGGCGAGGGGCTGTCGGCCAAGCCGATGCTGCGCTACTTCGAGCCGCTGATGGGGTGGTTGAAGGAGCAGAACAAGAGGAGGAAGGCGACGCTGGGGGAGATCTGAGGAGCGGCACGGGCGGGAAGAGGCCGGCCGGGAGCTTCGGCGTCGATCGCCTACCACCCCCGGCCGGCGGGGTCGTTTCGGCCGCGATGAACGCGGCGCAGGAGTCAGGTCTGGGCATCACCCTTGCGCGGCGCGGCGGTCCGCGTGACTCGCACGCGTGGCCGCCGCGATCGGGCGTTGCGTTGCCTTGGCGGGGCGGAAGCCGAGGTTGTCGTCGCGGTTCGACGGCTCGTCGTGGTTCCGATAGGCCGACCGGGCGTTCCTGGCGGAGTTGTCGAACGAGCCGCCCCGGATCACGCGCTTGCCGGCGCCTGGGACCTGTCCCCTCGCGAGGTCGAACTCAGGGCGGGCTGCGCGCGAGAGCTGGCGTGAACCCGGCCCAGCCCGCGAACAGGCGGCGGCGCAGTGACAGCGTGTTTCCGTGCCGCAGGTGTTCGCAGGTCGAGCGCAGCGAGGCGAGGAGTTCGTCGTCGCCGATGAGCCCCGTGCGATGCTCGCGGCAGCGGTGCCGGATGCGCGACCGCAGGCGCCGCAAGTTCTCGGGGCGGATCCGGACGACGCCGCAGTGCACGCGCCAGCCCAGGAACGGCAGCCCTTCCCGCGTTGGCGCCAGGATCGTGGCCTGGGGCTTCAGTTCCAGGCGCATGGCGTCCGCCAGGAAGCTTCGCACGTCGTCGTGTGCCCGCCGCAACACGGCCTTGTCGTCCGCGAAGAGCGCGAAGTCGTCCATGTACCGCACGTAGCCGCGCACGCGCAGGTCCTGCTTCACGAACCGGTCGAGGCGGTCGAGCACCAGGTTCGCGAACCACTGGCTGGTGAGGTTGCCGATGGGGAGGCCGATGCCCGCGCGCCCGCCGCCCTCCACGATGCGGGCGCACAACGCGAGGACGTGCCGGTCCTTCACGGCCCGGGCGACGGTCGCCAGCACCACGCCGTGGTCGAGCGACTCGAAGCACTTGCGCACGTCCAGCTTCAGGAACCACGCATGACTTCGCACGAGCCGGCGCGCCTGCGCCAGGGCGGCGTGCGTGCCCTTGCCGCGCCGGCAGGCGTAGCTCTCGGGCGGCATGCGCCGGTCGAAGAGCGGCTCCAGGACGGCCATGAGGGCGTGGTGCACGACCCGATCGGCGAACGGCGCGGCGGTGATCGTGCGCAGCTTGGGGTCATGGATCTCGAAGCTGAACGCCGGCCCGGGGCGCCAGCTTCCATCCACCAGCTCGCGCTGGAGCCGCAGCGCCTCGGGTTCGAGATCGGCGAGGAAGCGGGCGACCGAGGCGACGTGCCGCTTGCCGCGCGCCGCGCGCAGCGCCGCACGGCGGATGTTCCCGAAGGAAACCACGCGATCCCAGAGGCCGCCGGCGCGCCTCATGGCGGATCGCCGCCGGCGAGGCTCTTGCGCCAGCCGTGGAGCATGCGGCCCGTCTCGTCGATGCCGCGCATCGCGCTCTCGAAGCCGGAAGCTGACGTGACGCGGGCGGCCAAGGCCAGGCGCAGCAGCACCCGCATCCGCTCGAGGGCGAGGTTCGCCTGGCGCAGGACCGCCCGGCGCTGGGCCGGCTCGTAGCGCGCGACGACCAGCAGCTCCGCCAGCTCGAGCGCCAGCACCTGGACTCGCTGGGCTAGCGTGAAGCGCGCGGACTTCGGCCAGCGGCCGCTGTGCTCGAACAGCCAGGCGCTGAAGGTCTCCCACTTGGAGAGCACCAGCAGCTCGGGGCCCGCCTCGCGTGCCTCCGGGCGGTGGGAGAGGTGGCCGGTCACGCCGGCCCCCCGGCCGCGCTGGCGGTCTCGGCGGCCGGCGCGAAGAACGCCAGGATCTCGGCGCCGTAGCGGTTCACCTTGCCCGAGCCCACGCCCTCGATGCTGGCGAGCGCCGAGGCCGTGTCGGGCCGCTTGCGGACGATCCGCGTGAACTGGCGGTTGGTGAAAACCAGGTACGGCGGCACGCCTTCGTCGTGCGCCTTGCGGGCGCGCCATTCGCGGAGCGCGTTGAAGAGCGTCCGCTCGCGCTCGTCCAGGCCGGCCGCGGGATCCTGGCGGTCATCGCCGCGGGCTGCCGGAGTGCGGCCCGCGGGACGGGGAGCCTCGGCCGCGCATCGGGAGCCTCCGGCATCCTCGCGCGTGACCACGGGCTCCTGCCAGAGGAGCACGCAGGCGATGTGCGGGACCTCGTTGACGCAGAAGAAGTGCTCGCGGAAGGCGAGCGCGTCCTTGTCGCGCAGGAACTCCCTCAGCGGTTCGTCATCGAAGCCGGCGAGAGTCGCGGAGTAGCGGAACGTGAAGAGCTTGATGCGCATTCGGACCCTTCCCTCAACCCGCCCCCGCCCCGTCCGCCAGCACTTTTTTCGAAAAGTCTCCCGCAGGTCGTCGGTCCGCGTCCAGCGTGTTGGCTCGCGCCTCGGGGCCGGCTGCGCCCGGCCCCGGCGCGACCAAGGCCTCGGCAGGCAGGAGGACTCAGCGGTGAAGGCGTGAAGTCACTCAGTCGTGATGCCCATGGCGGGGCGGAAGCCGAGGTAGTCGACGCGGAGCGACGGCTCGCCGTGGTTCCGATAGGCCGACCGGGCGACCCCGGCGGAGCTGCCGAACGAGCCGCCCCGGACCACGCGCCCGCCGGCGCCCTTGGCGCGATAAGCTCCCGGATGCGCATGTCTCGACCTGGAGTAGTCAGGCGACCAATCGTCCTCGCACCACTCCCAGATGTTGCCGTGCATGTCGAAGAGCCCGAACGCATTCGCCGGCTTCTCGCCGACCGTGTGCAGGCGGCCCTTCGAGTTGCCGGCATACCAGCCGACGCGGGCGAGATCCTGCTCATCGATCCCCGACCAGTAGGGAGTCGTCGTGCCGCCCCGGCAAGCGCATTCCCACTGGGCCTCGGTCGGCAGCAGCAGCCCGGCCCACTCGCAGTACGCGCGGACGTCGGCCCAGCTCACTCCGACGACGGGTTGCCGGGGCTGGTTGAAGTTGCGGTCGCCCCAGAAGGCCGGCTCGCCGTTCTTCGGGTTGTCGGCAAGGAAGCGTGCGTACTCCTCGTTGGTGACCGGGTTTGCCGCCATGTAGAACGGCTCGACCTGCACGGAGTGCTGCGGCCCTTCGTCGTCCCACCGGCCGGCTTCGCCCTCGGGCGATCCCATGTCGAACCTCCCGCCGGGGATGAGCACCAGTTCGCAGCCGCCGCGCGGGGCGCTGATCGACCCGGCCAGCCCGCTGAGTCGCCCGGACGCCTTCGATCCGCCGGCAAGCGAGGCGCGCGCCTGCGCCTCGGGCTGGCGCGCGTAAAGGGCGGCGAGCGCCTTGACCTCGGCGTGCGGGTGACGCGCAAGCCGTTCTGCGCGGGTTCCGAGCGCCTCGGGCCGCAGCAGCACGACGAGGCGCAGGGCGGCAAGCTGCTGCTCGTGGAGGGCGGCCAGCCGCCCCGGCGGCCGATCGAGCAGATCCAACGCCGGCGCGAGGTCCGCGGCATCGATCTCCTGCCTGTCGCGTTCCACGAGGATCTTTGCGGCCACGAGCCGGTTCGCCCACAGGTCCTCGTCGGCCGGGCACCGCAGGAGTTCGTGGAATGGCCCGGCGTCGAATCGCCGCGCATCGGCGATGCACCGGCGCGCGAGGTCTTCGTGCTCGGCCAGCCGCGGGTGCCGCAGGATCGCGCCCGCGAGGGCCTTGAACAGCACGCCGCCTTCGTCGACCGAGAAGAGCAGGCACAGGACTTCGTGCCACCATGTCGGGCCGAAGTGCTGCTTGACCTTCGCGATCTCTTCCTGAAAGCCCTGCGCGTTGCCCGCCTGGCGCAGCACGAGCTGGTGAAGCTGCCGCGCGGCGAGGTACTCCTGGAAGCCGAGGTGCATGAAGCCGAAGCTCTCGGAGCTCCAGCCGGTCAGCAGGCCGCTCTCGTCGCGCACGGTGGCCAGGAAGGCGCGCGGGCTCACCTCGCGCCAGCCGGCCTCCTTGAAGCCGGCCTGCAACTGCTCGACGATCTCGTCCTCGCTGGCCTGCGTCCGTCCTTCGACCTGGTGCAGCCAGAGCGCCACGGGTTGCAGGACCTGGCGCGCCGTCCGGGCCTCGAAGCTCACGGGCAGCTTCTTGGCTTCGCGCCAGTGCTGCAGCAGCACGTCGATGGTGTCCCGGTACAGCTCGGCCGCCCGGTCGGGGAGCTTGCCGCGGTCGCGGTGCACGAGGCAGATGGCGCTGAGCAGCAGCGGATTGTGCGCGAGCTGGTAGACGTGCGAGGCGCGGAGCGTGTCGTCCCGCAGGCGCGTGATCAGATCCTGGGCGTCCCGGGCGGCGCGCGACTTGGCCGCCTCGCGCTCGCGCGCCGGCGCGTCGGGCGGGAGCAGGCCCAGCGCCACGGCGTCGTGCCAGCGCCGCACGAGAGCGTTGGCCTGTTCGTTGTCGAGCGGGCGCAGGTGCAGCTCGACGAACTCCGGCCCGAGCCGGGCCGCGAGCGCGTAGCCCTCGTGACGGCAGGTCACCACGATGGCGTGACCCTTGCCGCTGCGCGAGACGCTCTCGATCCACTCCTTGACCTCGGCGCGCCGCTCCTTCGCGACCTCGTCCAGGCCGTCGATCAGCAGCAGCAGCCGGCCGCGCTTCCAGAGCCACTGCGCGAACTCCGGACCGAAGCCGAGATTGTCGTCCGCCAGGAGCCGGCGCACGAGATCACCGAGCGAATGGTCGTCCGTGACGAGCTTGCGCAGCGGGACGAAGACGGGCGCCATGTCCCCGGCCAGCCCCAGGTCGGCAAGTTGCCCGCGAACGAGCGAGAGCGCCAGCCGCCGGAGCTGCGTGGTCTTGCCCGCCCCGGGGTGCCCGAGGAGCACGAGCCCTTTGCGACGCCTGTCGCCCGACACGCGCTTCAGGGCCTCGGGCAGCGTGGTCGTGGCGTCGCGAGAGCGTTCCAAGACGTCCTGCTTGTCGCGCTTTCGGGAGTCCTCGCCGTCGGCCGCCGCGCCCGAACCCTCGCCCGACCCGATGTTCACCTGGACGAAGAGATCGTCGAGCAGGAGCGGCACGCGCAGGCGGGACTCGAAGCCCGGGAGGACGACGTGCGCGTGCTCGGATTCGACCGCCTGGAGGTAGTCGGCCAGGGTCTGCTCGTGCTGCTCCAGCGGTTCGAACGGCGCCGGCTCCGGCGAGGGTGGCTGGCCGGCCGCTTTGGCCCGCTGCTCCTTCCACTCGAACAGCGCCTGGAGCACGACCGTCTTCAGGTCGGTGTCCCGGAACGGAAGCGCGGTCTGCTCGGCGCGCGCGCGCGCCTTGAAGCGCTCCAGCAGCCCCTGCTTGCGCCAGCGATCGTCCGCATCGAAGTCGGTCGTGACGTTGACGTGCTCCAGCGGCTGGTCGATGAGGAACACGAGCCGGGGGACCCCGAGGCGACCGGCCTCCTCGTACTCGATCTCGGTGATCGACTTGTCCTCCCCCTCCGGGATCCAGCCGTAGCGCCAGGCGAGGAGGCACAGGAACACGTCGGCTTCCGCGATGCGGTGCGTGCACAGTTCCGTCGTGGCCCGCGGGTTCGCCGTCCAGCGCTCCATCGCGAGCGCCGTCATCCCGGCGCGCTCGATGGCTTCGCGCACCCAGGTGCGCCGTTCGACGTTGTCGAGGTAGGTGGAGGACACGAACACGACCGGCGTGTCGCGCTGCTCGCGGCGGCCGCCTGGGCGGCCGGCCGCGCGGGCCTGCTCCTCCCTGAGCAGGCGGCCCGGGATGCGTGCCGTGAGCCGCTCGACGGTGGCCTGCTGCAGCCTGTGCACGGAGCGGTCGAGGAGATACCGGGAGAGCGTGGACTGGGAGATCCCGGTGCGGTCGGCGATGTCGGATTGGTTCAGGTCGGCCTCGCGCGCCCAGCGGCGCAGGGCGGCGAGCAGCACGTTGTCGTGCAGTCTCTCGGGCTGCGTCCCCATCGTCAGATCCTCACGCGCAGGATGCCGGTTGGCTCGGCCGAGAGCGCGAAGCTCCGGAGCCACCGGCGTGTCGGCCGGTCGAGCACCTCGAACGTGAGTCCCACGTCCCGTTCCGCGAAAGTCGCCATGCCGCGGGCATCCGGGTAGATGTCGCGTCCATCCTGGCCGACGATCACGATGTCGGCCGACGGCACACCCGCGTCGGTCTCGAACAGCACGTGCACGTCTGGCGCGGACGACACGAGCAGGCGCGGGGTCACGTCGGCGGCCTGGAGGACGAGGGCGAGGACCGCGACGACGGCACTGGCGCCGGCGATGATCTGCGCCGGCTGGCGCCAGCCGCGGCCGGCAGGGTCGTTGGCCATCGGGAAGTTCCCTTGGAGGTGGCCGGCAGCGTACGCGCAGATCCAAGTCATGGATATTTTTTCACCCATAAGTGGCTTGACCGGATTGCCCGGGTTGGGGCTCGGCTCGCCGGGAATGGCTGCGAAGGGAGGATTCGAGGCTGTTCTCGAGGCTCTGTACGGTTGAGGGCCATCCGCCAAGGAACGCGGGGGACCAAGGGGCGGAGGCATTCCGACGGCCGAGCCCCACATCCAGATCCGCGACCGCATCGCCCGGGGGATCCTTCTCGCGGACCCGCGTGACGTTGGCGCCCGCGGGCGCGCGGAGCTGGGCGATCTCGCGCGTTTGATCCAGAAGTCCGGCACGGCGGCAGACCGGGACGGGGACCTCTGCGGGAGAAGACCGGCGAGGGGCGGTCCGCCAGCCCCTTGCTGAGCCACTCCGAGTCGCTCACGGGCTGGCCAAAGGAACAGGTCAGGGGAGCACTGTGAGACCTGAGTAGATCCGAGGGCCGCAGGTTCGCCCGCGACCGCGCGACTTCGCCGACCCGGGCCGCGCGGCCTTGCTGCGGACGGGCCGCTCCCTACCATGTCCCGGCCCGTTCCGGGAGGTCTCCCCATGCGTCCGCTTTCGCTCGCCCTGCTCCTCGCCGCGCCGCTGGCCGCCCAGGACACGCACCCCTTCTCGGTGCTGGACATGCTCGCGATGCAGCGCATCAGCGACCCCAGCGTGTCGCCCGATGGCCGCCGCGTCGCCTTCACCGTGCGCGACACGGACCTCGACGCCAACCGGGGCCGCACGGACGTGTGGCTGGTGGGGCTCGACGCCGGCGAGCCGCGGCGCCTCACCTCCGACCCCGCCAGCGACGGCAACGCCCGCTGGCTCGACGATCGCACGCTGGTCTTCCTCTCCACGCGTGGCGGCAGTTCGCAGGCCTGGACCATGGCCATCGACGGCGGCGAAGCGCAGCCGTTCACGCACTTCCCCGTGGACATCGACAACCTCGACGTCTTCCCCGGCGGCCGGCGCCTGCTGCTGAGCTGCGAGGTCTGGCCCGACGCCCCGACGCTGCAGGCCAGCGCGGACCGCGATGCGGCGCAGGCCACGCGCAAGACCTCCGCCCGCGTCCACGACTCGCTGCTCTTCCGGCACTGGGACACGTGGGAGGACGGCAAGCGCAGCCACCTCTTCGCGTGGGACATCGGCGCGGCCGAGCCGCTGGACATGGTGCGCGGCCTGGACGCGGACGTGCCGACCCGGCCCTTCGGCGGCTTCGAAGAGACGTCCATCTCGCCCGACGGCAAGACGGTCGCCTTCGTGGCCCGCGTCGCCGGCCGCGAGGCGGCCTGGAGCACCAACACCGACGTCTTCCTGGTGCCCGCCGACGGCAGCGCGCCGCCGCGCGCGGTCTCGGCCGGCAACCTCGGCTACGACCTCGCGCCCTCCTTCGCGCCCGACGGCCGCACGCTGGGCTGGCTGGAGATGCCGCGCGCCGGCTACGAGGCCGACCGCCAGCAGATCGTGCTGCTGGACCTGGCCAGCGGCGCGCAGCGGCGTCCGGCGGCCGAGTGGGACCGCTCCGCGTCGGAGATCGTCTGGTCGCAGGACGGGCGCACGCTCTTCACCAGCGCCGACAATGTCGGCAACACCTCGCTCTTCGCGATCGACGTGGCCAGCGGCGCGGTGCGAACGCTGGTGGACAAGGGCACCAACGCCGGGCCGATGCTGGCCGGCGACCAGCTCGTCTTCCAGCGCGATACGCTGAAGTCCCCGGTCGAGCTGTACGCGGTGCCGGCCGCGGGCGGCGCGCCGCGCGCGCTCACGCGCCTGAACGCCGCGCGCGTCGCGGCCGCGCGCATGGGCGACTACGAACAGTTCGCCTTCACCGGCGCGCACGGCGACACGGTGCACGGCTACGCGCTGAAGCCGGCCGACTTCGAGGCCGGCCGCAGCTACCCGGTGGCCTTCCTCATCCACGGCGGCCCGCAGGGCAGCTTCGGCGACCACTTCCACTACCGCTGGAACCCGCAGGCCTACGCGGGCGTGGGCTTCGGCGTGGTGTTCATCGACTTCCACGGCTCCACCGGTTACGGCCAGGCCTTCACCGACGCCATCCGCGGCGACTGGGGCGGCGCGCCCTACGAGGACCTGATGCAGGGCCTCGACCACGCCGTGGCCACGTACCCGTGGCTGGACGGCGCGCGCGTGGCCGCTCTGGGCGCCAGCTACGGCGGCTACATGGTCAACTGGATCGCCGGCCAGGCGCCCGACCGCTTCCGCTGCCTCGTCAACCACGACGGCAATCTCGACGAGCGCATGGCCTACTTCGACACCGAGGAGCTGTGGTTCCCGGAGTGGGAGCACGGCGGCACGCCTTGGGAGAATCCGGCCGGCTACGGCAAGCACAACCCGATCGACCACGTCGAAGAGTGGAAGACGCCCATGCTGGTGATCCACGGCGGGCTCGACTTCCGGGTCGTGGACACGCAGGGCATGGCCACCTTCACCGCGCTGCAGCGCAAGGGCATCCCCTCGCGCTTCGTGCACTTCCCCGACGAGAACCACTGGGTGCTCAAGCCGCAGAACTCGATCGAATGGCACCGCCAGGTGCTGGGCTGGATCGGGCAGTGGACGGCGGAGTAGCGCGCGAGATGCGCAGCGGATGACCTTGCGGGCCATTGACAGTGGCGCGCGATACGGCATTCTCTGCGCGTCGTTCCCGGTGCGAGCCGCCTTCAGGGAGCCCGTGTGCGCAACCTCCTTCCGTCCCTCGTCCTCCCGGCCGTTCTCGCTCTCGCGGCGCCGGCGCTGGCACAGCAGCCCAACGTCCTGCTGCTGATCGCCGACGATCTGGGCGTGGACCGCGTCGGCGCCTACGCTGCCGTGCCGGACCCGGGCCACACGCCGGTCATCGACGCGCTGGCTGCCGACGGCGTGCTGTTCCGCAATGCCTGGAGCAACCCGATCTGCCCGCCGACCCGCGCCGGCATGCTCACCGGTCGGCACTCGCGCCTGACGGGTTTCGGAGCCACCAACTTCTGGAACACGCCGACCGAACTGCCCCTGGCGGAGCTGACGATCCCGGAGCTGCTTCCGCCCGCCTTCCGCAGCGCGGCCGTGGGCAAGTGGCACATGGGCAGCCTGAAGGCGTCGGGCTACATGCACCCGCTGCTGCAGGGCTTCGAACACTTCCGTGGCACGCTGACCATCTTCGACGCCAGCTCGGGGGACAACTACACCAACTTCACCAAGGTCGTCGACGGCACGACCTTCGTGCCCACCACGCAGTACGCGACCTCGAACCAGGTCGATGACGCGCTGGACCTCATCGCGGGCTGGGGCCCCGAGCCGTGGTTCCTGTGGCTGGCCTTCCACGCGCCGCACGCGCCGTTCCACAAGCCGCCCGCAAGCCTGCACACCTTCGGGACGCTGCCCGGCTCCGTCAGCGCGAACATCCCGATCCACGTGAAGGCCATGGCCGAGGCCATGGACACCGAGATCGGCCGCCTGCTGGGTTCGATGGACCCGGCGGTGCGGGCCAACACCGTCGTCATCTTCGTCGCCGACAACGGCACGGACGCGCTGGCCACCACCGCGCCCTTCCTGCCGAGCCACGCCAAGGGCACGGTCTACCAGGGGGGCGTCAACGTGCCGCTGATCATCAGCGGCCCCGGCGTCGCGCGCGGCGCGGAGTGCGAAGCGCTGGTGGGGACCACCGACCTGCACGCGACGATCCTCGAGCTGGCCGGCGCGGGCCCCAGCGCCGCCGAAGACTCCGTGAGCCTCGTGCCCTACCTCTCCGACGCGTCCCTCCCGAGCCTGCGCAGCTCGCTCTACACCGAGACCTTCCTGCCCAACGGCAACGGACCCTACACGTCGCGCGCGCGCGCGGTGCGGGACGCCCGCTACAAGCTCATGCAGGTGTTCGGGCCGTCGGCCCTCCCGACGGAGACGCACTTCTTCGACCTGCTCCTCGATCCCTTCGAGCTGAACGACCTGCTCGCGAGCCCGCTCGACGCCGGGTTGCAGGCGGCCTTCGATGGCCTGAGCGCCGAGCTGGCGGAGCCCGACGCGCCGTGGCTGGAGATGACGTACACCGGCTTGGCCGGCACTCGGGGATTGCCGGCGCTCTCGGGCTCGGGCTCGCTGGTGGCAGGCGAGGCCTTCACCCTGACCCTGACCGGCACGCTGCCGTCCGCGTTCGCCAGCCTGATCGTCGGCTCGCAGAACAAGCACCTCGCGCTCAAGGGCGGCGTGCTCGCGCCGGACCCGGCCTTCGTCCTGCCGCTGGTCACCGGTCCCGCCGGCCAGCTCGCGGTCTCGGGCCACTGGCCGCCGGGAATCCCCGCGGGATTCCGGGTCCTGTTCCAGTACTGGATCGACGACTCGGGGGCCGTCCACGGCTGGGCGGGATCGAACGGCCTGGCCGCCACGGCGCCCTGACGGGCCCCTTGTCCACCGGCTCGCTGCTCTACAGCTTCGACATCGAGCTGTCCGACGTCGATCGCGGCGTGTACGAGACTCTGGCGCTGCGCGTCGCGTGCCACGCGTCGGAGACGCCCGAGCACCTGCTGACGCGCGTGCTGGCCTACTGCCTCGAGGCCACCGAGGGCCTGAGCTTCGGCCGCGGCCTGGCCGAGCCCGACGAGCCCGCGCTGGCCGTGCGCGACCTGACCGGCGCGCTGCAGGCGTGGATCGACGTCGGCTCGCCCGACGCCGCGCGCCTGCACCGCGCCGCCAAGACTGCGCCGCGCGTGGCGGTCTACACGCACAAGGACCCGCAGGTGCTGCTGGGCCAGCTTGCCGGCGAGCGCATCCACCGCGCCGAGGCCATCCGCATCCACAGCCTCGATCGCGCGCTGCTGGCCGCGCTGGCCGCGCGCCTGCAGCGCCGCATGGCCTTCGCCCTGGCGGTCAACGAGCGGCACTTGTACGTGACCATCGGCGGCGAGGTGCTGACGGGCGAGGTCGGGCTGCACGTGCTGGAGGTCGGCTGAGGCGCGGTCGTCCTCAGACCTCGCAGGCCAAGACCTCGGCCTCGTCCGGCAAGGCCGCGACTCCCGGCCGCCCGCCATCGGCATAGTGCCGCGCGAGGACGGCGTGGAAGTCGGCGAGGAGACGCATGCCGATGAAGTCGCGCGCCACCGCGGCGGCTTCCGGATGGTGGCGCGCCGCCTTGATGCCGGCCTTGCGCAACTGCATGCAGGCGCGCGGCTCGTCTAGGTGGCGCAGCGCCAGGCGCGCGTGCTCCTCGAGCGCCGCACGCTGCTCGCCCACGCGCGGCGGGCGCGCGGCGGCCGCGGCGTCGCCGACCAGCAGCGCGCGCGCCTGGGCGAAGATCCACGGGTTGCCGATGGCGCCGCGCGCGATGGAGACCAGCCCGACGCCCGTCTCGCGCAGCATGCGCACGGCGTCGGCGGCGGTCCACACGTCGCCCGAGCCGCCCAGCACGAAGGCCCCGTCCGGGCGCGGCGCGTAGTCGCGCACCAGTTGCGCCAGCACGTCCCAGCGCGCGCGGCCGGCGTACTTCTGCTCCACGGTGCGGCCGTGCACCACGGCGCCGGCGTAGCCCAGGGCGATGGCGCCCTCGAGCACGCGCCGGAAGTCGCCTTCCGCGCGCGCGCTGGCGTCGCTGCCGCGGCGCAGCTTCAGCGTGCACGGGCGGGCGTCGCCCACGGCCTCGCGCACCGCGGCCAGCACGGCCAGCGCCTCGTCCGGCTCGGCCAGCAGGTGTCCGCCGCGCGCCAGCTTGCGGATCTTGCGCACCGGGCAGGCCAAGTTCACGTCGATCACGTCGTAGCCCAGCGACACCAGCAGCCGCGCGCCGGCCGCGATCTCGGCCGGGTGGCTGCCCATGAGCTGCCCGGCGATGGGGTGGTCGTCGGCGTCCAGCTCGGCCGCCGCGAGGCCCCTGCCACCGCGGATCAGCGTCTGGTCGAGCAGCGCCTCGGTGACGGCGTAGGGTGCGCCGTGCCGCCGCGCCAGCAGCCGCATGGGCGCGTCGGAGTAGCCGGCGAGACCGGCCTGGAAGAACGGGGCGTCGAGGGCGAGCGAGCCGAGGCGGACCACGGCGGGATTGTAGGCCGGGCCGCGCCTTAGGCCGAGGAGGTCGCGTTCAGCGGGGCCGATCGAACCGCTCCCGCGGCTCGTCGCGCCGGGCATGGCAGCGCCGGCAGCCTCAAGCCCGGCGGCTCGAAGCGCCGAGAAGTGCGGGTCGGACTGCCGTTCCACCGCCTCCCGCAGCTGGACGTGCCATGCGCCGTACCGCTCCCGCCACGCGTTCCCTCCGCAGCGTCCTCGCCGCGGCGCTGCTGGCGGCGGCGCTGCTGCCGTCCTGCGGCGCCAGCGAGCGGCCGCCGCTGAGCCTCGGCATCAACCCCTGGCCGGGCTACGAGTACTTCTACCTGGCGCAGGAGCTGGGCTACTTCGCCGACGCGGGTCTCGACGCGCGCATCGTCGAGTTCACCTCGCTGGCCGACACGCGCCGCGCCTTCGAGCGCGGGCAGATCGACGGCATGTTCGCGACGCTGGTCGAGATGCTGCAGGCGCGCCAGAACTGCGCGCGCCTGCCGCAGGTCGTGCTGGTCACGGACTACAGCAACGGCGGAGACGTCGTCATCGCCGGCCCGGGCGTGTCCGGGCTGGCCGACCTGCGCGGCCGCCGCGTCGGCGTGGAGCCCGGTTCGCTCAACTGCTTCGTGCTGGCGCGCGCGCTGGAGTCGGCTGGCCTGGCCTACGAGGACGTGGTCTCGGTGCCCATGTCGCCGCAGGCCATGGAGGCCGGGCTGCTGGCGGGCGAGTTGGACGCCGTCGTGGCCTACCCGCCGGTCTCGGTGCACCTGCTCGCGGACCCGGACTGCCAGGTGCTGTTCAGCTCGGCCGATATCCCCGGCGAGGTCCTGGACGTGCTGCTGATGGACGCGCCGGTGCTGGCGGAGCGGCGCAGCGACGTCGAGCGCCTGCTGGCGGCCTACGGCCGGGCCGTGGCCTGGGCCGACGCGCACACCGCCGAGGCCTTCGAGATCATGGCGCAGCGCGAGGGCATCTCCCCGCAGGAGTTCGCCGGCATCCTGGAGGACGACATCCGCCTCGTGCGGCTGGCCGAGCAGGCGCCGTTCTTCGTGCCGGGCGGCCTGGTCGAGCGTGCCTGCGCCGGCACCGAGGCCGTCTTGCGCAGGGCGGGACACCTCGAGGGCCCGCCGCGCGTCGTCGGACCGGTGGCGGCCGGACCCTTCGCCGGCCACGGCACGCCCGCCCTCCTGGGGCTGTCCGCGCCACGCCGGAGCGGGCCGTGAGCACGTCCGGAGGGCCGATCCGGCGCAGGGTGCTGCTGCCGCTGCTGCTGCTGGGCGCCGGCGTCCTGGCCCTGGGCGCGTGGCAGACGCAGGCCGCGATCGAGCGCCAGGTGGTGGAGCAGGCGCACCGGCAGGCGCAGGCCGTCATCAGCGGCGCGAGCTACGCCGCCGAGACGCTGGCCGAGCCGGGCAACCTGCAGCGCATGGTCTGCAACCTCGGGGCGGAGCCCAGCGTGCTGCTGATCGTCGTCATCGGTGGCAGCCCGCCGCGCGTGCAGGCCAGCACGCGCTGCGCGTGGCTCGGCGAACCGCTCGAGAACCTGCCGCGCGAACGCCTGGGCGAGGAACTGCTGGCGACGCTGGTCACCAGCCGTCCGCAGGAGCGCGCGCCCGACGGCAGCGGCCAGCTCGAATTCACGGCCCCGCTGCTGCTGGCCGACTCGGCGCGCGCGGAATCCACGCTGGAGGACGGCGCGGTGCTGGTGCGACTCGACTCGCGGCCCTTCGAGCGCAGCGTGGCGGCGGCGGGCTGGAAGGTCTTCGGCCTGCTGGTGGCCCTGCTGCTGCTGGCGATCCTGATGTCGTGGGCGCTGCTCGACCGGCACGTGCTGCGTCCGCTGCGCGGGCTGGGGCTGGCGCTGGATCAGCGCGCCGCGAACGCGCACGCCGCGCCGCGCGCCACGGGCCGCGCGGCGCGCGACGCGACGTTCGGCACCGCCGCCGAGATCGCCGTCCTCGGGCGGACGCTGGAGTCGGCCTTCGACGCGCTCGAGGCCGAGCAGGAGCGGTTTCGGCTGATCGCCGACCAGTCGCCCCTGGTCATGTGGATGAGCGACGTCACGGGCGCGTGCATCTTCGTCAACCGCGCCTGGCTCGAGTTCACCGGGCGCGGGGTCGAGCGCAGCCTCGGCAGCGGCTGGGCGGAGGTCATCCACCCGGACGACCTGCAGGGGCTGATCGACGCGGGCACGCAGGCGCGGCAGGCGCGCGAGCCGTTCCGGCACGAGTTCCGCGCGCGCCGCCGCGACGGCGAGTGGCGCTGGCTGCACGCGGCCGGCATCCCCTGGCGCGACGCGACCGGCGACTTCGCCGGCTACATGGGCAGCAGCGTGGACCTGACCGAGCGCAAGCTGGCCGAGCAGGCGCTGGCCGCCGCGCGCGACGAGGCGCTGGAGGCCACGCGGGCCAAGGCCGAGTTCCTGGCGGTCATGAGCCACGAGATCCGCACGCCCATGAACGGCGTCATCGGCATGACCGGCCTGCTGCTGGGCACGCCGCTGACGCCCGAGCAGCGCGACCACGCCGAGACCATCCGCAGCTCGGGCGAGGCGCTGCTGGCCATCATCAACGACGTGCTCGACTTCTCCAAGGTCGAGGCCGGCAAGCTCGAGCTGGAGACGCTGGACTTCGACCCGCGCACGGCGGTCGAGGAGGTGCTGGCCCTGCTGGCCGAGCGGGCGCACGGCAAGGGACTGGAGCTGGCGGCCTTCTTCGACCCGGAGCTGCCCGCGGTCGTGGCCGGCGATGCGGGCCGCGTGCGCCAGGTGCTGCTGAACCTGGTCGGCAACGCGCTCAAGTTCACCGCAGCGGGGTCGGTCGTCGTGCACGTCGGCGCGGAGGACGGCGGCGAGGGCGCGGTGCGGCTGCGCTTCGAGGTGCGCGACACCGGCATCGGCATCACGCCCGAGGCGCAGGGGCGGCTGTTCCAGGCCTTCAGCCAGGCCGACAGCAGCACGACGCGCCGATTCGGCGGCACGGGCCTCGGGCTGGCCATCTGCAAGCGCCTGTGCGAGCTGATGGGCGGCGCCATCGGCGTGCACAGCGACGCCGGGCGCGGCAGCACGTTCTGGTTCACGCTGCGGCTGCCGCGCCGCGAGGCGCCGGTGTCCGGCGTGGCGCTGGCTCCCGGCGGGCAGGCGTTCGCGCGCCTGTTCCTCGGCCTGCGCGCGCTGGTCGTGGACGGCCACGCGGCCGGCCGCCAGGCGCTGCAGGACGCCCTGCGCGCCGGGGGCTTCGAGGTCGAGTGCCTCGACGACCCGCAGCTCGCGCTCCAGCGGCTGCGCGAGACGGCTCGCGCGGGCCGGCCGTTCCAGGTCGGCTTCTTCGACACGGACGCGCCGGCCGTGGACGGCGTGCGGCTCGCGCGCGCGGTGCACGCGGACGCGGGCCTGCGCGGCCTGCCGGTCGTGCTGCTGGGCGCCCAGGGGCCCGGCCTGCAGGCGTTGCCCGTGGGCACGGACGGGATCCGGGCGGCGGTCGGCCGGCCGGTGCGTCTGGGGGCGCTGCACGAGGCGCTGTGCGCCGCGCTCGACGTCGTGCGCGCGTCCGACGTGACGCAGCGCGCCGCCGCGCCGGCCGCAGCGCCCGCCGCCGCCGGTGCGCCCGGCCGCATCCTGCTGGCGGAGGACAACGCGGTGAATCGCAAGCTGGCCCTGGCGCTGCTGGGCAGGGCCGGACACCACGTGGACAGCGTGGGCGACGGCCGGCAGGCGGTGCAGGCCTTGTCCGAGCGCGCCTACGACCTGGTGCTGATGGACTGCCAGATGCCCGAGATGGATGGCTACGAGGCCACCGCGCGCATCCGCCAGGCCGAGGCGGTCAGCGGCCGGCACGTCGCCATCGTGGCCATGACCGCGCACGCGATGCAGGGCGACCGCGAGCGCTGCCTCGCGGCGGGCATGGACGACTACCTGTCCAAGCCGATCCGGCCCGACGAGTTGGCGCGCGTCGTGGACCGCTGGCTGGCGCAGGGCGCGCGCAGCGGCTGAAGGCCGCGCGTCAGCGCGCGGCGCGTGCGGCCAGCAGCTTGCGCACCACGGGCGCGATCTGCAGCGCCATCACGCGATGGCCAAGCGGGTTGGGGTGCACCAGGTCGAGGAACGGCGGCCTCGGCGCGGACCTCTCCAGGGCGAGCCGCGGGTCGACGACCGGCACGCCCTCGTCGCGCCCGACGCGTCGCATCACGTCCAGGAATTCCGTCTTCCACAGGCGTGGCGCATCGTCGGCAACGGGCTCGAACAGCAGCACGAGGCCGACATCCTGCTCGCGGCAGACGGCCGCGAAGGCGCGCAGCGTGTCCTCCCAGCAGGCCGGCGGCGAGCCGGCGTCCGCGGGCCCGGTCCAGCGCGGCTCGACGGAGCCCGGCGCTTCCTCGAACTGGGCCAGCAGTCGCTCGCGGCGCGCCTGGTCGGCGCGCAGCGTGGCCAGTGTCGCCAGCCATGACAACGGACCGCGCTCGTAGCCGGGTGCGGTGATGCGTGCGTAGCAGGCCTCCTCGTCCGCCTGGGTGAGCTGATGGGCGTCCGCGAAGTACAGCGACAGCACCAGCACGTCCGGCCGATACTGCACCAGCGCGTCGCGGAACACGCGCAGCAGGACGAAACCCGTGGCGCCCGGGTAGGCGGCGTTCAGGACCTCGACCGGTCCGCCGTCCTCGGCGGCCAGCAGCGAGCGCAGCACGGACGGGTAGTCGAGACCCGCGGCTCCGGGCATGCGGAAGCCCCAGGTGCACGAGGCGCCCAGGAACATGACGCGCCGCGTGCCCGCGGGCGGCTCGAGCGCGTGCTCGCCGCTGCGCAGCCGGTGCCGCGCCAGCCAGCCGTTCTGCAGGCGGAACCGCGGGTGCGTGAGGTGCAGCAGGTCCTCCTCCTGGCGCGGCCCCGACCAGATCAGGTGGTGGGCGCGCAGCGTCTCGGCATCGCCGCGCACCAGCTCGTCGTCGATGGAGATCCGCATGGCCAGCGGCACTCCGACCAGCGCGAGGGCCAGCGCGGCGGTGGCGCGGCCGGCGGCGCCGCGTGGGGCGCGCAGCACCACGACCAGGAACAGCAGCACCACCGCCGCGAAGCCCGCCCAGCGCAGGTCGCCCGCGAGCAGCAGGCCTTCCTCGCGCCCGGCCGCCGACACCAGCAGGAACGGAATGAAGGCGCAGGCGGACGGCTCGAGCACGTCGAGCAGCCGCAGGCGCATCAGCCGCGCCGCCAGCAGCGCGAACGCCAGCAGCGCCGCCATCGGCGCCAGCAGCGGCACGAGCCAGGCCCGGGCCTCTCGCAGCAGCGCCGGCGGCGGCACGGGCTCCGCCGCGCGGCCCGCGAGGACCAGGTCGTCCACGCGCACCGAGCCGCGCAGCGCCAGCAGCACGACGGCGCCGGACGGCAGGTCGTCATGCTCGGCCCGCGCGAAGGGAGTCCCGTCGAGGATCGCCGCGAAGTCCCGCCCGCGTGCCGTGACCTGCAGGTTCAGCTCGCGGCCAGCCGGGCAGGTCAAGCCAGGCGGGCCCAGGGGTTCGAAGGCCAGCACGTCCTCGCGCCAGAAGCCCGAGGCCAGCCGGCCGTCGGCCGAGAGCAGCAGCAGGACGCCGTGCGCCACGTCGAGGCCGGAGCCGCGCAGCCGGACACCGAGGATGGCGTCCTCGGACAGCGTGATGCGCGCGCGCAGGTCGAGGTCCCGGTAAGTCGCCTCCGCCGAGAAGGCGTTGCCCAGGTCGAGCGCGAGCGGACCGGCGCGGACGACCTCGTCCGGCGCGGGCTGCGCCGCGGCCGCGCCCTCGCGCAGCCGCCGCGCCTGGACGAGTTCCCAGCGCTCGGAGGCCAGGACCCAGCCCGTGGCGCCGGCCAGCAGCCCGGCTGCCAGGATCGCGCGCGCCGCGCTGGTCGCGCCGCGCGGCGTAGCGTCGGGTCCCGGCCGGCCGAGGTAGCTCCGGGCGATGGGCAGGCTGGCCAGCGGGAGCAGGACGGCCAGGACCAGCAGCCCCGCCGCGAGGCCGGGCGCGGCCGTGGCGTCGTCGAGCAGCAGACCGCCCCAGCCGCCGACGGCCGCGGCGCCCGCGCTGACGCTGGTGGCCGCGGCCAGCCGCGCGAAGCCGCGCCGCGCGCACCCCACGGCGGCGTGCCACCACGCCAGAGCGAGGCAACCGGCGCCCGCCGCGCCGAGCACGTCCAGCACGACCGAGCGGCGCTCGGCTGCGTTCGGCGCGCGCCAGGTCGCCTGATGGCTGAAGGGCTTCAGCTTGCCCAGCATGTCGGTCTTCAGGCCGGTCACGGTCAGCGACGACAGCAGCAGCCGGCCGCCCGCCGCCCGCAACGAAGTGCCGCCGCCGCCCGGCGGGCCGAGCTGCACCGGCGCCGCGCACCAGTCGTCCAGCTCGACCTCGACCTGGTTGTCCCGCACGACGGCCGCGAGCTGCGCGACGCGGCCCGGCACGACTCGCCCGCGCGGCAGCTCCTGCGCGGACACCGCATCCGTTGCGCCGGCGCCGTGCAGCACCTCCAGCGTGGCGCCGGCGCCGTCGTCGGGACGCAGCCGCAGGCGCACGGACGTGGTCTGCG
>Ga0247727_10000926_pt1 | contig 71458 bp, 62 predicted proteins | sample WisWelCaveWW1625_FD_202498 | JGI IMG/M metagenome (GOLD analysis project Ga0247727, IMG submission 202498) | Biofilm microbial communities from Wishing Well Cave, Virginia, United States - WW16-25 | ecosystem: Environmental > Aquatic > Deep subsurface > Groundwater > Cave microbial mat | place... | reverse complement strand
CGCCCCCCGGCGCCGCGACCGTCAGCGAGTCGATCTCCGACGGGTCGTCGTCCTCCGCGGCGACCCAGAACACCGCGACGACGGGCCGGCGCAGCCGATCGGTCAGATGGCGCGCGAGCGCCACGGCGGAGACCGCCTTGTAGAGCGTGAGGAGCGGTCCGAGGAAGAGGCCCGGCTGCTGCCCGGCGACGACGGCGAGCGTCCCCTCCTCCTCGAGCGCGGCGATCGCGTCCCGCTGCGCGGGCGCGCCGATCGAGGCGCCTGGCTGCGCGCGGAGCGCCGCGGCGAGCGCGCGCCGTCCGCTGGTGTCGAGAAGCGAGCCGCGGCGCACCGTCTCGGGCGCGGACGAGAGCGCCGCGAGCGGTGGCCCGAAGAACGGCGCGATCGCCGGATCGCCCGCGAGGTAGCGATCGATCAGCCGGCCCGCCGGCTCCCCCGGCATCGCGGCGAGCCGCTCCGCGGGGAAACTCACGCGGACGCCCCTCCGTGCCGCGTCACGCGCGGACTCCGCCGGCGGTCGCGCGCACCGCCGCGCCCACGCCGACCGCGAGCTCCCTCGCCGCGTCCGAATCTCGCAGCGCGATTTCGAGGTATCCCCAACTCCCCGCGACGACGCGCAACGGCGACGATCCATCGGCGAAGTTCGGCGAGAGCCCCTCGATCACGCGGCCGCCGATCTCGAACACGGGGAGTCGGCCTCCGAACGTCAGCAAGTCCCCCTCGGTGAGATTGGTCACGAGGTTTCCGAAGCGGTCGATGTGAAGGATCTCGCCCGCGATCGCATCGCCCGCGCGGCGGGGGCGCGGCGCCTCGAGGGCGACCGCGTCGGTCACCGCAGGGCCGAGCGCATCGAGCGGCACGCCGAGCGAAAGGTGCGCCGCGACCGGCGCGAAAACGTCGCGGCCGTGAAACGTCGGGTGCGGCGGCGCGCGGAAGAACCGCGCCTCGGTGACCGATCGGACCTCGGCCGGACCGCGCGACGCGAGGATCGGCCCGATCAGTCCGTTGTCGGGCGCGACGACGATCCGGCCCGCCGCGCGCGCGGCGAGCGCCCTCCTCGCGCCGCCGACCCCGGGATCGACGACCGCGATGAAGATCGTCCCTGCCGGAAACACGTCGAACACGCTCGCCAACACGAGCGCGCCCTCGAGAATCGCGCGCGGAGCGATGTCGTGCGAGATGTCAGCGAACCGGAGCGCGGGGTTGACGGCGAGCGCGGCCCCTTTCATCGCGCCGACGAACCCGTCCCTCTCGCCGAAGTCGGACAGGAGCGCGACGACGCCGATCCCCCTCTCGCTCTCCTTCGTCATCGCGAACCTTTCGACGCCGCCTGCGGCTCCATTTCAGAAAACCTCGGCGCGAAACGCGAAGATCTCCGCGCCCTCGCGCCACGCGTCGCGCGCGAGGCCCGCCTTCACGCACGTCTCCGCAAGAAACGCCTCCCGGCCGAAGCCGTGCTCGGCCGCCACCTGTGGTAGGAGGAGACCGGAGCGCCGGCCTTTCGTGACGATCAAACCGTCCGCGCCGATTTCCAATTCGTGGGGGCCCGCGATCTTCCGGCGCGGCCCGAGCACGGAGACTTCGATCTCGATGGCGCCAAGCTCGGCGAGCGCGACCGGCGGGAAGCGGGGATCGTCGAGAGCGGCCGCGCGCGCGGCGGCGGCGACGACGACGGCGACCGGCTCCTCGGCCTCGATCCGCCCGATACATCCCCGCAGCCGCCCGCGGATCGTGAGCGTCACAAAGGCTCCCGCAATCCGCGACAGTTCCGTGGAGAGACCGGTCGCTTCCGCGGCGGCTCCACCCCTGGCGCCGGCGCCGACACCATCGCCCGGTGACGCACCGCGCGCGACCGGCCCGATTCCGCCGACCGAAATCCCCGCGCGCTCCGTCACGGCCCGCTCGACGGCGGAACGCGCGACGGCGCGGAGCGCCGCGCGGGCCGCGGCCGAGAGCGGCTCAGTCGCTGTCATCGCCCGCCGCCCCGCCGCGGAGCGCCGCCGCGACGTACCCGACGACCTCGGCCCGATCCCCAGTCGCGTCGCCGGACGTCGCGTAGTCGATGACCTCGCACGCGCTCGCGCCGAGCAGTCGAGCCGCGCGGAGAGTCGCGACCATCGGCCCTCCGCCGCACGCCTCGCAGCGGCCGGCCGCCAGGTCCCCGTACAATCCGTCTGCATCGAACCGCGACAGATGGCCGAGGATCACGCCGTCGAGCGCCCTCGCCGCTTCGTCCGCGAAGTAGTGCGACAGATCCGTGCTCGCGACGAGGAGGGTCCGCTCGGCGCCGCCGGTCGCCGCCGTCGCCTTCGCGATCGCCTCCGCGAGCCGCGTGAGGTGCGGCTCGTCTTGGCGCCCCATCACGATCGGCACCAACTGAAAAGCGCCAAGCGCTCTCTGCAAGAACGGGAGCTGGACTTCGAGCGAGTGCTCGCGGCGATGGATCTCCGGCTCGAACACGAGCTCGCCGCCGCCACAGGAGAGAATCCGCTCCGCGAACTCTTCGTCGACGGGAACGAGTCCGAGCGGCGTCCTGTACGCGCCGCGCGCGTAGATCGAGCTCCCGCGAAGGGGGATCCGATGCGACGGCGCGAGGACGACGACGCGCCCGAACGATCCGCGCGAGAGTAGCGAGTACGCGCCGGCCGCGACGCGCCCGGAGTACGCGTAGCCCGCGTGCGGCGCGACGAGGGCAACCAATCGCGGCGCGATCTCGGTTCGGCGGCCGGCGGCCGCGGCTAGCAGATCGTCGACCATCCCGGCCAGGAGAGCCGGGTCGCTCGGGTAGAACTGGCCCGCGACCGCGGGCTCACGGACCGGCTTCATCCCTCGTTCCTCCGGGACGCTTCCCCGGCCCGCTCCGCGCGGCGCGGCGGAGGAGTGTGTCACGCGCCCAGTGTCCATCATCCCTCTTCGGAAAGTCCACGTTGTAGTGGAGGCCGCGGCTCTCGTGTCGGCGGAGCGCGCAGCGCAAGATCAGCTCACCGACGAGCGCGATATTCCGGAGCTCGATTAAGTCGGGCGAGAGGAGGTAGCGCCAGTAGTGCTCCTCGACCTCCTGGCGGAGGGCGCGGAGGCGCCGCCGCGCCAGGAGCAACCGCTCCGTCGTGCGCACGATCCCGACGTAGTCCCACATGAGATGGCGGACCGAATCCCACGCGTTGTCGAGCGTCACCCACTCGCGGTGCTCGCGCGCGCGGCCGGGCCGCCACGCGGGGACGCGGACCGACGGGAAGTCGCGCACCAGGTCGCGCTCGACGGCGATCGCTGCGCGCTCCGCGAACACGAGCGCCTCGAGAAGCGAGTTCGAGGCGAGCCGATTCGCGCCGTGGAGGCCAGTGAGCGCGACCTCGCCGCACGCGTACAAGCCGTGGAGGCTCGTCCGGGCCCGCGCGTCCGTGCGGACGCCGCCGCACATGTAGTGCGCCGCCGGAACGACGGGGATCGGCTCGCGCGCCGGGTCGATCCCGAACGCCCGGCACGTCTCGTCGATGTGCGGAAAGCGCTTCCGGAAACGCGCCGCGGGAATCGGCGACGTGTCGAGCAACACGTGCTTCTCGCCGCGCCGCTTCATCTCGGCGTCGATCGCGCGGGCCACGACGTCGCGCGGGGCGAGCGAACGGAGCCGGTGGTAGCGCTGCATGAACGGCCGCCCGTCGAGCGTCGTCAAGATCGCGCCCTCCCCGCGCACCGCCTCGGAGATCAGGAACGACTTCGCGCGCGGGTGGTACAGGCACGTCGGATGGAACTGGACGAACTCGAGGTTGCCGACGACGGCGCCCGCGCGGTACGCCATCGCGAGCCCGTCGCCGGTCGCCACGTCGGGGTTCGTCGTGTAGAGATACACCTTGCCCGTTCCGCCGGTCGCCAAAACGGTGATTTTCGCGCGGAACACCTGGATGCGCGCCGCGCGCGTGTCGAGGACGTAAGCGCCCAGGACGGCGTTCCGCCCCGCCGCGCGGCCCGTGACTTTCGCCAGCGTGACGAGATCGACGGCGACGTGGTCCTCGAACACGCGGATCCGCGGGTGGCGCCGCACGCGCGCCATTAGCGTCTCCTCGACGGCGCGGCCGGTCTGGTCGAGCGCGTGCACGATCCGCCGCCGCGAGTGCCCCCCCTCGCGCCCGAGCGCGAGCCGGCCCCCTTCGCGCGAGAACGGCACGCCCAGATCCGCGAGCGCGCCGATCAAGCGCGGGCCCTCGCGCACGACGAGCCGGACGACCTCCTCGTGGCAGAGCCCCGCGCCGGCGCGCAGCGTGTCCTCCACGTGGAGCTCGGCGGAATCGTCCGGATCGAGGACCGACGCAATCCCGCCTTGCGCGTAGTTCGTGTTCGATTCCCGCCCGCCCTTCTTCGTCACGATCACGATGTCGGCGAACTCCGCAGCCAGGAGAGAGAAATAGAGACCCGCCAGGCCGCTCCCCATGACGAGGATCTCCGCCTCGACGGTCGCCGGGCCGGCGGGCCGCCCGCGGGCCGCGCCGGGCTTAGCGCGCGCCGCCATGGAGGGCTGCCTCGAGCGCGCGGACGAGCGCATCTTCTTCTTCGACGATCGCCAGTTCGATTTCGAGGATGGCGACGTCTCCCCGGTCGAGAAACGCCGGCGGGAGCCGCGCCGCGTCCTTCTCCGTCGTGACGACAAGCTCCGCTCGGTGGCGCGCCGCATCCTCGAGAACGCGGGCGAGCTCGTCCGGACGGAACGCGTGATGATCGCGGAACGCGGACACCGCGACGACATCGCACGCCTCGGACTCGGCCAGCGCGCGGAAGGATTCCGGGCGACCGATACCGGATAAGGCGAGAACCCGGCGGCCGCGGAGCGAGGAGGGCGGCTCTCGTCGCCCCGCCGCGAAGCGCAGGGCGAGCGCGCGCCGGACCGCGCGGACGAGCGGGCGGCCTCCGGGCGGCGCGACGTTCGGGCCATCGACGACGGCCAGGAGATCCGCTCGCGCAAGGGCCGACCAGGGTTCGCGAAACGGCCCCGCCGGCAGGAACCGCCCGCGACCCGGCGCGACTCGCGGGTCGAGCAACACGATGTCGAGATCGCGCGCGAGAGCGCGATGCTGAAACCCGTCATCGAGGACGATCGTGTCCGCGCCTGCGGCGAGCGCGATCCGCGCGCCGCGCGCGCGGTCTCGCCCCGCGATCACGGGCGTGCTCGGGAATCGCCGTGCCAAGAGGAGCGCTTCGTCCGACTCAGGTCCGGCATTCCCATCGTGCGCGTCGGTTTGCGCGTCGCTTTGCCCGCCGCGAGACGCGGGATCCGCGGCCACCGCCGCCACGCGCCGCGGCAGGGCGCCGACACGCGCGCCATACCCGCGCAGCACGATCGCCGGATGTCTTCCCACCGAGAGGAATCGCGCCGTGAGCCAGGCGACGAACGGCGTCTTCCCCGTCCCTCCGACCGTCAGGTTTCCGACGGAGACGACCGGAACGGGGAGTCGCTCCGCGCGGAGGATGCCGCGGTCGTACAGGGCGCCGCGGGCGCGCGAGGCGATCTCGAACGCGACCGACGCGGGGGCGAGGAGGATTCGCGCGAGCGCGCCGCCTGGCGAGCGGTCTTCGCCGAAGAGGTGGCGCTCGGGCCACAAGCCCGCCGCCGGCGGATTCATCCCGCTCACGCGTTCCCCGTCAACACTTCGCCCCGCCGGCGCGGGAGGCCTGCGAACCGGGCGGGAGGATCCCCGCTCGCGCGAGCCCGTCGATGACACGGTCCGTCACGCGCGCCTCCGCGTCGCATACAGCGCGGAGGCGGCGGCCGCGCTCGGCGCGCTCGGCGGGATCGCCGAGCAGCCGGGCGAGCGCGCGCTCGAGGCCATCGGCGTCGGCGACGGCTTCGGCGCCGCCGCTCGCTTCGAGGCGACGGAACGCGTCGCGGACGTTCTGCCGGTGCGGTCCCATGATCACCGGAACGCCGCCGCGCGCCGCCTCGAGCGGGTTGTGCCCCCCGTGTCGCGAGAAACTTCCGCCGATCACGGCCACGTCGGCTGCCGGGTACATCGCCCGCAGCTCGCCGAGCGTGTCGACGACGAGCACCCGCCCGCCGCCGCCGCGCGCGCGCCACTCGGTCAGGGCGCGCGCGTCGATCCCCGCGCCGCCGAATCGCGAGAGGAGCGCCCCGACCCGCTCGACGTGGCGCGGCGCGTACAGGAACCGAAGCGCGGAGTCGGCCGCCGCGAGCCGCGCGATCACCTCCAGGAACACGTCGTCTTCCTCCGTCCGCGCCGACCCGAAGGCGACCAGGAGATCGCGCTCTCCGAGGCGCAGAGCGGAGCGAGCCGGGCCGCGAGTCGCCTCCTCCGTCCGCGCGTCGGCCTTCGTGGAGCCGAGCACCTCGACCGCGTCGGGGCGGGCGCCGAGCGCGATGAAACGGTCGCGGTCCGCCGCGGTCTGCGCCGCGATCCACGCCGTCGCCGTCAGAGCCCGGCGGAAGAGTGGCCGGAGCGCGCGGTATCGCGCCGCTCCGCGGTCGGAGATGCGCGCGTTGACGATCGCGACGGGGATCCCGCGGCGACGCGCGGCATCGAGGAGGTTGGGCCACAGCTCCGTCTCGACGACAACGAGCGCGGACGGCGCGAGCGCGTCGAGGTGGCGCTCGACCGACTGCGGAAAATCGAACGGGACGAGGAACGACGCCGCCACCGGGAGGGCGAGTTCCCGGGCGACGCGAAGCCCCGCCGGCGTCATCGTCGAAACCACGACCGCGGGCGGCGGACGGCTTGCCGCGATCGTCTCGAGGATCGGCTGCGCCCCGAGCAGTTCCCCTACCGATGCGGCGTGGACCCAGATCGCCCCGCGCGGGAGTCGCTGGCCGCCGCCGATGCGAGACCGCCATCGCTCGGGCCGGATCCGCGCCAGCAACGCGAGCGCCGGCCACAGCGCGACGAACGCCACGAACGTGAGGAGTCGGTACGCGGCCAACACGGGACTAGCCGCCCCGCGAAGGGCGGCTTGCGGAAGAATGGCCCAGAGCGCTCCCGCTCGCGGCGGCGCGGGCGCGCGCCCCCCCCACGCGGCCGGATCGCGCGGCGTCGCGCAGGCGTCGCTCGGCCTCGAGCGTGGCGTCCTCGATCCGCTCCGCCAAGAGCGCGCGAAGCGAATCGGAATCGTCCGGTCCGTCGAGCGGAATCACGAGCGCCTCACCGTAGCAGACGGAGAGACGCGAACCCGGGAGCGGAATCAGAAACGCGTCCCACGTCGGGAGCGAAACCGCCGGCGCCGCGCACGCACCGACCGGGACGATCGGGATTCCGGCGCGGCGGGCGATCGCGAGGACGCCCGCCCCGACGGCGCGGCGCGGCCCGCGCGGCCCGTCGGGCGTCACGGCGAGGTCGCACCCGGCGCGCGCGCGCGCGGCCATCTCGAACAGCGCGCGCGTTCCCCCGCGCGTCGTCGATCCGCGGACGACGCCGTAGCCGAGCGGCTCGAGGACGCGGCGGATATACTCGCCGTCCGAATGCTCCGAGACGAGGGCGACGATCCCGCGCGATCGGTGCGTCGCGATCAGCGGGAGCAGACATCCGTGCCAGAACGAAAAGAGGACGGGGCTGCCCGCGGGGCTTCTCGCGGGGCCTCCCGCAGCGCCCGACGCGGCGGCGCCATCCACGGCGGCACGCGCTGCCGCGACCCGCTCCTCGCCCGCGACGAGGAGAGAGGAGGTCGAGCCGCCGATCCGGATGATCAGCGGACCGAGGAAGCCCGCTGCGCGATGGCCGAACCGATCGCGCGTGCGCTGTCCCTTCATCGCGCAGCCCCGCGATCGGCCGCTCTCGGCGCGCCGCTCGCACGCGCCAGCGACAAGACGATCTCCGCGGCGCGGTCCGGCGCGCCCGGCTCGCCGAGCGCGGTGCGGATCCGCGCGAACCCGTCGCGGGTCGCGCACTGCCGCTCGGGATCGCGCAGGATCGCGGCCGCTTCCGCCGCGAGCGCGGCCGGCGTCGCCTCGCGCTGGATCAGCTCCGGCACGAGCCGCTCGCCCGCGACGAGGTTCGCGAGGGCCACGTGCGGCACGCGCACGAGGAGTCGGCCGAGCGCGAACGAAACAGGCGACGTCCGGTACACGACGACCATCGGCGTTCCGACGATCGCGGCCTCGAGCGTCGCGGTGCCCGACGCGACGAACAGGAGATCGGCAGCCGCCATCAGATCGTAGGATTCCGTCGTCACCGGAATCGGGAGTCCGGCGATCGTCGCGCGGAGCGCGTCCTCGGGAATCGTCCCCGCGCGCCCGATCGCCGCCGCGACGCGCTGCTCGGAGCCGAGGCCCCCGTCGCGGAGCCGCCCGACCGCCCCGACGAAGAGAGGCAGGTGCCTCTCGACTTCCTGGCGGCGGCTCCCCGGGAAGAGCCCGACGAGCGTTGCGTCGGCCGCCACGCCGAGCGCGGAGCGCGTCGCCTCGCGGGAGCGCGACGGCCGCGCGACCCCGACGAGCGGGTGGCCGACGAACGCCGCGTCGACACCGCGCTCCGCGTAGAACGCGCGCTCGAACGGAAGGATCACGATCATTCGGTCGACGCTCTCTCGAATCGCATTCACTCGTCCAGCGCCCCACGCCCAAACTTGCGGGCTCACGTAGTACGCGACCGGAATTCCGAGCGGGCGAACGGCGCGCGCCAAGTGCAGATTGAATCCCGGGTAGTCGATCAGGACGAGCGCCGCCGGTCGTCGCGAGGCGAGCGCCCGACGAAGTTTGGCCGCCAGCCGGAGAAAAAACGGGATCCGGCCCGCGACCTCGGCGAACCCGAGCACCGCCATCTCGTCGATGCCATGAAAGAGCTCGACGCCCTCGTCCCGCATTCGCTCGCCGCCGATTCCCCAGAGAGAGAGAGCCGGGTCGCGGCCGCGAAGAGCGCGCGCGAGGAGCGCCCCGTGGAGATCGCCAGACGCCTCGCCCGCGACGATCGCGATTTCCAAGGCGGCTACGACGCGCCGAGGATGAGGCCCTTCATTCCGATCAGGGCGAGTAGGAGCGCGACCGTCTGAAGGGTCCTGTACTCGTCGCGGATTGCCTCGCGGAGTTCGCGGCGCGGCGGGCCTTGCCGCTCGGCGGCGGCGCTCGGCGGCTCACTGGGCGCTCCGAGACGCGGCGTGAAACTCGGCGCGAGACGCGGCACGAGACGCGGGACGCGCTCGCGATACCGCGCGAACGCATCGGGGAAGCGCTCCGCCAGGAACGCTTCCTCCCCCGCCATGATCGACCCGTACTGCACCGCGAATCCGACGAGCGCCACCGCCAAGAACCAGGGCTCGCGGACGCGCGCGGCGGCGCAGAGCCCGCACACGATCATCGCGTTTCCAAGGTAGACCGGATGCCGAACGAACCGGAACGGCCCGTCCGTCGCGAGCGCCGACGCGCGGAACCTCGCGCCGCGCGACGTCGAATCGAGGCGGCGGATCGCGGCGAGCCGGAGCGCCTCGCCCGCGGCCGCGACGGCGATCCCGAGCGCGAAGGCGGCGGGCGTCGGCCGCGCGAGCGCGATGAGCGCGAGGGCAAGCGGCACGGGAGTCCAGCTGCGCGCGCGGAACAGGAGCCGGCCTAGCCGCGCGCTCACCGGTTCCGCGCCTCGATCGCGGCGAGAATTTCTGTCGCGAGCGCGAGCGCGTCGCGCCCCGCGGCGCCGTCCACGCGCGGCGCGGCGCCGCTGGCGATCGCCTGGACAAACCCGCGCAGCTCGCGCGTCAGCGGCTCCTCCGCCGGCACGGCAACCGTTTCCTCAACGATCCGAACGCCGAGCGGCGCGCCCGGAGTCGCGACTTTCCGGAAGCACTCGACCTCGCGCGTGACGAAGTTCGCAGACAGGTATGCGTCCGATTCGAACACCCGGAGCTTCCGAACCTTCTCGCGCGAAACGCGGCTCGCGGTCAGGTTCGCGATCGCGCCGCCGGGAAACTCGATCCGCGCATTCGCGATGTCGACCTCGGAGGAGAGGACCGCGACTCCGACGGCATCGACGCGCGACGGACGCTCGCCGACGAGCGCGAGAACGAGGTCGAGGTCGTGGATCATGAGATCGAGCACAACGGCGACTTCCGTCCCGCGGCGGCCGAACGTCGCGAGCCGGTGTCCCTCGATGAAGCGGGGCCGCCGGCATCGCTCGCGGAGCGCCTCGAACGCCGGGCCCCACCGCTCCACGTGCCCGACCTGGAGGAGAACGCCGGCGCGCCGCGCCGCCTCGACGATCTCGTCGGCCTCGTCGAGCGTGCCGGCGAGCGGTTTCTCGACGAGAAGATGAAGACCGAGGCGGGCGGCCGCGAGCGCGGCGTCGCGGTGGGCCGGCGTCGGGACTGCCACTGTGACGGCATCGAGGCCGCGCGCCGCCAGCGCTTCGAGGTCGGGAAAACCGGGGGCTCCGTGCTCCGCCTCGGCGGCGCGCCGCCGCGCGTCATCTCGCTCGGCAAACCCGACCAACTCGACTTCGGGCAGCGAGGAGAGGACGCGGAGGTGATTCCTTCCCCACTCGCCCGCCCCAACAACGCCGACACGGAGGGGCGGCATCAGACGTCAGATCGTGCCGCGCTGCGACTCGGTGATGAACCGAACGAGTGTGTCCACTTCGGCGCACGCCGGGACTTCGGCCCCGATCCGCGCGATCGCCTGGGTCCGGTTGAGTCCCGCCCGGTACAACAGGCGGAACGCTTCCTTGATCGACCGCATCGTCTCCTCCGAGAACCCGCGCCGCTCAAGGCCGACCTGATTGATCCCGACGGCGCGAAGCGGATTCCCTCCGGCGAGGACAAACGGCGGCACGTCCTTCGGCACGCGGAACCCGCCGCCGATCATCGAATGCCGCCCGATCCGGACGAACTGGTGGATCGGCGTGACGCCGCCGATGACGGCCCGCTCCTCGACGTGGACGTGCCCCGCGAGGTTGACGGCGTTCGCGAGAATCGTCCCGTCCTCGATCACGCAATTGTGCGCGACGTGGACGTACGACATGATCAGGTTGTCGTTTCCGACCCGGGTCTCTTCGCCCTCGTCGGTCGCGCGATTGAGCGTCGCGAACTCTCGGATCGTGTTCCGGTCGCCGATCCGAAGCAGGCTCCGCGCGCCCTTCCACTTGAGGTCCTGCGGCTCCGTCCCGAGGACCGCGAAGTGATGGACCTTGTTCTCGCGGCCGATCACGGTCCAACCTTCGATCACCACGTGCGAGGCGATCGTCGTCCCGTCGCCGATGACGGCATGCTCTCCGATCAGCGAGTAGGGCCCGACGGTGACGTCGCGGCCAAGCTCGGCCTTCGGATGGACGTGCGAGCCGTCGGCGACGCGGACCATGCGCTCCCCTAGATCTCGACGATTTTCGACATGAGATCCGCCTCCGCGACGAGAGCCCCGTCGACGAAGGCCTTCCCCGCCATCTTGCAGAACTGCCCCTTGAGCTTGAGGAGCTCCAGCTCGAAGCGGATTTGATCGCCCGGAAGGACGGGTTTGCGGAACTTCGCGTCATCGATCCCGATGAAGTAGACGAGCTTCCCCTCGGGATTGTCGACGGTCGACAAGAGAAGGACGCCCCCGACCTGCGCCATCGCCTCGAGGATCAGCACGGCCGGCATGATCGGATGGCCGGGGAAATGCCCCATGAAGAACGGCTCATTGACCGTGACGTTCTTGATCCCAACGACGCGCTTGTTCTCCTCGAGGTCGAGGATCCGATCGACGAGGAGGAACGGGTAGCGGTGCGGCATGATCCGCTGGATCGCGTCGATGTCGAGCGTGGACTGCACGGGACGGCGCGTCCGGAGCTTGAGCGTCGGCCCTTTCGCCTCCTCGGCGAACTGACGGACGCGGCGGACGAACTCGACGTTCGAGGCGTGCCCCGACTTCACCGAAATCACGTGCCCCCGAATCGGCATACCGAGGAGGAACAGATCGCCCAAGAGGTCGAGGATCTTGTGCCGGACGAACTCGTCCGCGAACCGGAGCGGCTCCCGCGACAAGACCTCGCCGTCGCCGACCACGACCGCGTTCTCGAGGCTGCCGCCCTTGATCAGCCCGCGCTCCTTCAGCGCCTCGACCTCCGAGAGGAGAGCGAACGTTCGCGCGCCGGCGATCTCGCGCAGGAACGTGTCCTCCGAGATATCGAACGTCGCGAACTGGCTCCCGATCAGCGGGTTCTTGTAGTCGATCGTAAACGAGAGGCGGAATCCGTCGTACGGGATCGCGACGATCTCCGTGCCCCAGTTCGCGAACGCGATCGGCCGATCGATCGTGAGGTACGCCCGTTCCGCGTCGCGCTGCTCGACGATTCCGGCGTCGCGGAGCATCCCGGCGACTTGGAGCGAGCTGCCGTCGAGCTCGCCCGGTTCTCCGCCGTCGATCTCGATGACGAGGTTGTCGATTTCGAGACCGTGGACGGCCGCGAGGAGGTGCTCGACGGTCGTCACACGCACTCCGTTCGCACCGATCGTCGTGCGGCGCGACTCGGACGTGGTGTCGACGACCTGTGAGATTTCGGCGAGGATCTCCGGAGAGTCGGGAAGGTCCACCCGGCGGAACCGGACGCCGGCGTTCGCCGGCGCGGGAACGAACCGGACCGTCGTCTCCTCGCCCGTGTGTAGCCCGCGCCCGGAATAGGAAACCGCCTTCGCGATCGTCCGCTGGTGGCGAACCTCTCTCACGCGCCGCTCCCGCGCCTGTCGAGCCGCGCTTCCAGCGCGCGCACCCGCTCGGCGAGCCCGGCGAGCCGGGAGGCGGCCGCCTGCGCGCGCAGGTTTTCGGCGTGCGGCCGCGCGGGATAACCGGACCAGCGCTCGTTCGCCGGAATCGACTTCGTCACGCCGGATTGCGCGCCGACCATCGCGCCGTCGCCGATCGAGATGTGGCCGGCGAGTCCGACCTGGCCTGCGATCGTCACCCGCGAACCGACCTCCGTGCTTCCCGAGATTCCGACCTGCGCGACGAGGAGCGTGTCCTCCCCCACGGTGACGTTGTGCGCGACGTGGACGAGGTTGTCGACTTTCGTTCCGCGTCCGATCCGGGTCGCGCCCGTCGTCCCGCGATCGATCGTGCAGTTGGCGCCGATCTCGACGTCGTCCCCGACGATCACGGTCCCGATTTGCGGAATCTTGAGCTGGCGGTCCCCGTCCCGCACGAACCCGAAACCGTCCGAGCCGATCACGGCGCCGCAGTGGACGATCACGTTCCGGCCGAGCGTCACGCGCTCGCGGATCGTCACGTTCGGGTGGAGGAACGAGCCCTCGCCGACCGTCGAGCCCTCGCCGATGAACACGCCCGGGCGGACAATGACCCGAGCGCCGAGGACGACGCCGTCCTCGATCACCGCCCGCGCGCCCACCGAGGCGCCCTCCCCGATCCGGACGTCGCGGCCGACCACCGCCGTCGGATCGATCCCCGCGGGTCGGAGGTCATCGGGCGCGAAGAATCGGAGAGCCTTCACGAATGCGAGGTAGGGGTTCGCGCAGAAGACGACGGACTTTCCGGCCGGCGCCGCGAGTCCGTTCTTCGCCAGGAGAATCGCGGAGGCCCGAGTCTGGCCGAGGAACTCCGTGTACCGCGCGCTGGCGAGGAAGGTCAGCTCTCCCTCCTCGGCCTCGCGGATTCCGGCGACGCCACGGATGTCGAGGTCGCCGTCGCCGGACAGCTCGCCGGAGACGGCGCGCGCAATTTCACTCAGTTTCACAAACGGCCAGTCTATCGCCCGCCGGAAAGCGCGGTCAACCCGCAAAAACCGGCTGCAAAAACCGGCCTACCTGGCGCCCTTGTTCAGCTCCTCGATCACGCGCGGCGTCAGATCCGCTCCGGGAGGGGCGAACACAACGCCGCCGTTAGCTGCATCGAAGATCATGGAAAACTTCTCGTCGGTCCCGATCCGCTCGAGGATGACGTTGACTTTGTCGATGATCGGCTTCATGAGCTCCGCGTTTTTCTGCGCGATCTTTCCCTCGGGACCCCAGATCGATTTGACGAACTCGTCGTAGGCGCTCTCCTTGGCCTTGATCAGCTCGCGCTTCTCTTTCTTCATCGACTCGGTCAGCATCAACTCCTGGCTTTTGAACTCGCCGGTCAGCGAGTCGAGCTCCGACCGGAGCATCACCCGGTCCTTGTCCCAAGTCGTGACCTGCTGGTCGAACGTCTTCTTGGCATCCTCGACGCCCTTGTACTCGGCGAAAATCCGATCCGAGTTGATGTAGCCGAGCTTCGCATCGGCGGCGCGAGCCGCCGGGCCCGTCGCGGCGATCACGAGTGCGGCGACGAACGGCGCGACGAGGGTGCGTGCGAGTCGGCGCCGCGAAGATCTGTGCATCGACATGAACTCCTCCTTCCAAGTGACGAGCCCGCGGCGTCCGCGGGCATTCGGCCGGGGCAACGTACGAGCAGGAATTAGAATCGAGATCCGAGTTGGAAGTGCGGTTCCCAGCCGCGGCGGATCTGGCGCGCGCTGTCGACCTTGTCAAAGCCGTAGCCGAGGTCGAACCCGAGCTGTCCCAGAAGCGGAATTTCGAACCGGACGCCGAACCCGGCTCCGCGGCGCAACTCGCCGAGGCGCACTTCACGGAAGCTGTTCCAGGTGTTTCCCGCGTCGAGGAAGAAGAGGCCGAAGATCGACTCCACGATCGGGACTTTGTACTCGGCGGAGAAAACTACCATGCTCCGTCCTCCGACGTCCACGGCGTTCCCCGCGGGAACGATGTCGCGGTCGCCGTAACCGCGGAGGCCGTACGGGCCGGTGCCGCCGAGGCGGTACCGCGAGTAAATCGGGACGCCGGTCGGCTCGCCGAGGCCGTCGAGGACGCCGATCCGCCCGCGGAGCCCGAGAACGAACCGCCACACCGTCGGGAAGTACCAGCGCGACTCGAGCTCGTTTTGGATGAACTCGACGTCGCCGCCGAGTGGTCCTCCCGCGAGCTCGGAAGAGAGGACGTTTACCGAGCCGATCGTCGGGTGGATCAGCCGGTCGGTCGACGAACGCGTGAAGGCGACGCGCATCGACGAGTTGAGTTGCTTGCCCTGGGCCGCGATCACGGCCGCGCTCGCGCCACCGCGCGCTTCGATCTCGCGCTCCTCGAGCCGGTAGCTCCAGTCGATCCGCGAGTAGTCGAGCCACGGGATCGGGCGGCCGAGCCGGACGCCGCCGCCGCGCCGGTTGTCATAAAACGTGTCGAGATTCCGCCGGATGCTCGTGATGTCGGCTCCCGCGCTCGTCCGTGACCCGAGCAGCCACGGCTCGGTGAACGAGATCTCGACCTGCGTGAAGTTTCCGAACTCCCACAGAATGTTCGCTCGCTGGCCGTTCCCGAACAGGTTCGACTCGCCGAGCCGCACGAACCCGGTCGCGCCGTTTTGACTCGAGAACCCGGCGCCCATGCTCGCCTCGCCCGTCTCCTTCTCGACGACCTCGAAAGTCAGGTTGATGTCGTTCGTTCCGCGGACCGGCTCGTCCTTGAGCTTGATGTCCTGGAAGAACCCGAGCTGAAAGATCTCGCGCTGGCTGCGGAGAATCGCGGAGCGGCGGAACAGATCGCCCGGGAAAATCACGAGCTCGCGGCGGATCACGCGCTCCTTCGTCTTCGTGTTGCCCGCGACCAGCACACGGTTCACGTGCGCCGGGGGCCCATCGGTCACGACGATCGATACGTCGATCTTCCCGTCGCGCCGTAACTTTTCGGGCGACAGGTTCGCGTAGATGTGCCCCTCCTCCGCGAACAGCGCGTAGATGTTCGAGAGGCCCTCTTCGAACTCCGCCTCGCTGTAGGTGCGCCCCGTGACTAGGCCCGAGGCCGAAACGATTTTCTCCGGCCTTAAGAGGGTGCTCCCCTGCGCCTCGACCGAGCCGATTTGATAAATCGGCCCTTCTTCGACGGTGATCTGGATGTGGATGTCGCGCTCGTCGGCCGCGGTCCAGACAGTGTCCGAGACCACGCGAGCGTCCGCAAACCCGCGGTCGTGATAGAACGATTCGATCCGGCCGATGTCCTCGTCGAAGACCTCTTTCTTGAACTCGCCGCTCCGATGCCAGTTGTCCACTTTCGTCTTCATCGTTTTCTTCACTCGGCCCGGCTCGAAGTGTTCCGCGCCCCGGATCTCGATCGATGTGACGTGGACTTTCTTCCCCTCTGAGATCCGGAAAACGACGCGGGCCGAACCGTCCTCGTTCGTTTCTACATCGGAATCGATCTCGGCGAGCAGGTAGCCCTTCTCTGCGTAGAGCGCGCTCAACGCGGCGCGAGTCTTCGAGAGAGCGCTCCCGGTCAGGACATCTCCCGCCTTGATCGTCACCTTCTCTTCGATGTCCTTCTCCTTGACGTTTTTCCTTCCGTCGAATCGAACCTCGGAGATGATCGGGTTCTCTTCGATCGAAACGATGACGCGGAGTCCGCCCTCTGCGGGTTCCTCGAGGATCTCGACGTTCGCGTACTGTCCGGTGCGGAAGAGCTTTTCGATCGCGAGGCGGGCGGAGGACGCGTCGAGAGTGCCCCCCCGCGACAGCCCGGACGGGGCGAGCACCGCCTCCGGGCTAAGGCGGCGATTCCCCTGAACATCGAGAGACACGATCCGGCGCGCGCCGGCATCGATGTCGTCGGCGGCGGCGGGGCTGGAAAACGCGAGGAGGGTGAGCGCGGCGACCCCGATCAAGAGCGGGACGCTGTCGATGGCTCGATGCGGGCGGAATCCGCGGGCAGCGCGGTCGCCGGACCCGTGGCCCGATCGCGCGGCGTCCCGGAGCGGGCCGCTCCGGGACGTCATCGGTCGATACGAAGAAGGGGGGGGGGTCTTCTGACCGCTTCTTTCAAACCGGATCGTCCTTGGGGCCCTCGCCGCTTGCGACGGCGGCCGGCGGCGTCTCCGCCCCCCCGGCTTCCCTCTTGGGGAGGAACATCAGCTCGTCGCCCTTCCGATCGATCGAGAGCGACATCATCTCCGGAAGGTTTCCGCGGAGTAGCTCCTCTGCGAGCGGATCTTCCACCATGCGCTGAATCGTCCGGCGGAGGGGGCGCGCGCCGAGGCGCGGATCGAATCCCTTCTCGACGAGGAGGTCCTTCGCCTCTTGCGTGAAATTGAAATAGATGTTTCGCTTCGACAACCGCTCGCTCAGCTCGCGCAGGAGGATGTCGACGATCTGCAGCATGTGCGACTTGTCGAGAGGATGAAAAACGATCGTTCCTTCGACGCGGTTGAGGAACTCGGGGTTGAAGGTCCGACGGAGCTCCTCGAGGACTTTCTCCCGCATCTGGGTGTACTCGCCCGGCTTGTCATCTTCCTTCTGGAAGCCGAGGCTCTGTCCCTTCGTGATCTCGCGGGCTCCGATGTTCGACGTCATGATCAGCACGACGTTTCGGAAGTTCACCTTCCGCCCGAACGCGTCCGTGAGCTGGCCGTCGTCTAGGATCTGAAGGAGGATGTTGAACACGTCCGGATGCGCCTTTTCGATCTCGTCGAGGAGGATCACGCTGTATGGCCGGCGGCGAACCTTTTCGGTGAGCTGGCCCCCCTCCTCGTAGCCGACGTATCCCGGGGGCGCGCCGACGAGACGCGAGACCGCGAACTTTTCCATGTACTCCGACATGTCCACGCGCACGAGCGCATCGGGATCTTCGAACATGAACGCCGCGAGCGCGCGGGCGAGCTCCGTCTTCCCCACGCCTGTCGGCCCGAGGAAGATGAACGAGCCGATCGGGCGGTTCGGATCCTTGAGGCCCGCGCGGCTTCGGCGGACGGCCTTCGAGATCGCCTCGACCGCCTCGTCCTGGCCGACGATCCGCTTCTTCAGCTCCGCCTCCATCCGAAGGAGCTTCGACGATTCCTTCTCCTCGAGTTTGAAGATCGGAATCCCCGTCATCTTCGAGACGACCTGCGCCACGTCCTCCTCGTCGACGATCGCCTCGACTTCCTGGCGGCTTTCCGCCCAGCTCCGCTGGACGCTGTGGAGGCGCTCGCGCAGCACGCGTTCCTTGTCCCGCAGGCGCGCCGCCTTCTCGAACTCTTGATGCAGGATGGCCGACTCCTTTTCCTGCGTCGCCGACTCGAGCTCCTTTTCGATGTCGCGGACGTCGGGCGGGATCGTCGAGATCGCGAGGCGCGACCGCGACCCCGCTTCGTCGATGATGTCGATCGCCTTGTCCGGAAGGAACCGCTCGTTGATGTAGCGGTCGGACAGCGCGACGGCCGCCTCGATCGCCTTGTCGGTGATCTTCGCGCGGTGGTGCGCCTCGTATTTGTCGCGAAGCCCCTTGAGGATTTCGATCGTCTCGAATGGGCTCGGCGGGTTGATGATGATCGGCTGGAAGCGGCGCTCGAGCGCGCCGTCCTTCTCGATGTGCTTGCGGTACTCGTCGAGCGTTGTCGCGCCGATGCACTGCAGCTCGCCGCGCGACAGCGCGGGCTTGAGCATGTTCGACGCGTCGATCGCGCCCTCCGCTCCGCCGGCGCCGACGATCGTGTGGAGTTCGTCGATGAAGATGATGATGTTCTCCGATTCCTTCAGCTCGTTCATGACGGCCTTGAGCCGCTCCTCGAATTGGCCGCGGTATTTCGTGCCAGCGACGATCGAGGCGAGGTCGAGCGAGATGAGCCGCTTGTTCTTCAAGATGTGGGGAACGCGGTTTCCGGAGATCCTCTCGGCGAGGCCTTCGGCGATCGCGGTCTTCCCGACGCCCGGCTCGCCGATCAGGGCCGGGTTGTTCTTGCGGCGGCGGCAAAGGACCTGAATCACCCGGTCGATCTCTTCCTGACGGCCGATCACTGGGTCGAGCTTCCCCTCGCGGGCCATCAACGTCAGGTCGCGTCCGAACTGATCGAGCGCCGGCGTCTCGCTTTTCTGCGGAGTCGAAGAGTGGCTCGCGGTGGGCTGGCTCCCGAGGAGCTTGAGCGTCTCTTCCTTGATCTTCTTCTTGTCGGCGCCGAGCTCCATCAGGACGCGCGCGGCCACGCCTTCGCCCTCTCGGATGAGCCCCAGCAGGAGATGCTCCGTGCCGACGTAGTTGTGGCCGAGGAGGCGCGCCTCTTCGACGGACAGCTCGAGGACGCGCTTGGCCCGCGGCGTGAACGGGATCTCGCCGATCGTCAGCGTTCCGCCGCTGCCGGAGACCATGTTCTCGACGGCCTGGCGGATCAGGTCGAGATCGAAACCGAGGTTCGACAGGACGGTCGCGGCGATTCCCTCGCCTTCGCGGACGATTCCGAGGAGGAGGTGCTCGGTGCCGATGTAGTCGTGATGCAGGCGGCCCGCTTCCTCGCGCGCGAGGTACATCACCTTTCGAACGCGCTCGGTGAACCTGTCGTGCATGTCTCCCATCCTCCGGATCAGGTGGACGATCTGACGGAATCTATCAATAAGTCCAAGGCAGTTCAATGCGACTCTTCCGCGTCCGTCTACTTATCGAACGGGAAGCCTCTTGCCTTGACCGTCCCGTCAGTTCGAAGAGGGGCTCGGGGCGAGCAGGGACCGGATCATGTCGGCCCGCTTGTGGTCGGGCGCCGATTCCGGGGTGAGTCGGAGCGCGTGTTCGAGGTGGGCCGGCTGAGTGAGGACGAGAATCTTATTGAGCGTGGCGACCGGCGTCGCGCCGAGGATCCCGAGATGGACTCCGAGTCGGACCGCCGACGAGAGGCTCATCACCTCTTCGGTCGAGATCACCCGGCAGTGGGACAAGATGCCGTAGGAGCGGAAGACTTTGTCCTCGATCTCCGCGCGCGCGTCGCGGAGCAGGACCTCGGCCGCGGAGTCTTCGTTGTCGATGATCTGCTGTGTGACGCGGATCAGATTCCGGACGATGTCCGCCTCGGCCAGGCCGAGGGTTGCCTGGTTGGAAACCTGGAAAAAATTGCCCATCACTTCGGTCCCCTCCCCGTGGAGTCCGCGGACCGCGAGGCCCACCTGAGTGATCCCCTGGAGAACCCGACCGATCTGCTTCGTCAGGACGAGCGCGGGAAGGTGGACGAGCACCGACGCGCGCATCCCGGTCCCGACGTTCGTCGGGCACGCCGTCAGGTAACCCCACGCGTCGGAGAACGCATACGCGAGCCGCGACGCAATCTCCGTATCGAGCTCGTCCGCGGCGCCCCAAGCCGTCTCGAGCTGATAGCCGGACGCGACGCACTGTAGGCGCAGATGATCCTCTTCGTTCACGAGGACGGAGAGGCGCTCGTCGGGGGCGACGAGAACACCGCGCGATCCTCCATCCGCGGCAAGATCTCGGCTGATGAGATGTCTCTCGACGAGGAGCTGGCGATCGATTTCGGGAAGCGCCGCGACATCGATGTAGACGCTCCCCCGGAGCGCGGGCACGGCGCCGGCGGCCCCCTTCGTCTCGGCGACGACGACCTCGCGCCCGTCGTCGCCGGCGCGCGCCCCGAACGGCACGCCCTTCAGGTTGCGCGCCAATCTCACGCGGCTCGACAGGACGATGCTCGATCGCGGACCGTCCCCTGAGAGCCACCCGGCCGGCCCGCGCGCCATTTTCTCGAGGAGGCGGCGCGACCCGTCGGCTCGGCCTTTCGCGGGACGATCGCTCATGCCGGCTCGGACCGCGTTTCCGCTTTTTGGATTCGATCGCGAAGCTCGGCGCACCGCTCGAAGTCTTCGCGTTCGAGGGCCCGCCGGAGCTCCTCGCGCAGCCGGATCAGCTCGACGACTCGCCCGCCGTCCGGCGCAGGATTTCCCGCGGGCCGCTTCCCAGCGTGGTGGGTCGAGCCGTGGACTCTGCGAATCAGCGGACGGAGGAGATCCGCGAACGCGGCATAGCACTCGTCGCAACCGAGCCGCCCGCACTCGCGGAACTCGGCGTACGTCTCGCCGCACCGCGCGCAGCGGAGGCTCTCCGTGGCCGTATCCGATCCGCCCGAGGCCGCCGACATCCCCGAAAGAAAGTCGCTCACGGAAAACTTCGGCTTCCCGCCGCTCGGCTTGAACAGGCCCTTCGCCTCCGCGCATTCCTGGCAGATATGCGACTCGGAGGTCGAGCCGGCCGACAATTCCGTGTAGTGGATCGTCGCCGGACGTTTTCCGCAGAGCTGACAGTCCATCGCGCGAGCTACCTCCCGTAAGGTCCGGAGCCGCCGCCCGGCAAGGCGTCCGGGGAGACCTCCGTCACGATCCCCTCGGCGAGCGAAAGAACCCGATCCGCCCGCGCGGCAATCGCCGGGTCGTGCGTCGCGATCACGAACGTGTGCCCGCGCGAGTCTCGGAGTTTCCAGAGAAGGTCTTGGAGCATCCGCCCCGTGCCGCGATCGAGGTTCCCCGACGGCTCGTCGGCGAGGACGATCGCCGGTTCATTCACGAGCGCCCGCGCGACGGCAACCCGCTGCTGCTCGCCGCCGGAGAGCTCGCCCGGCCGGTGGTGGAGCCGCTCGGCGAGCCCGACTTCCTCGAGCCCGCGCCGCGCGGAGTCCTCCGCGGATCGCTTCGACGCCCCGCCGATCATCGCGGGAAGCATCACGTTCTCCAGCGCCGAGAACTCCGACAAGAGATGATGGAACTGGAACACGAACCCGACCTTTCTGCTTCGGATGGCGGCCAGCTCGCGGTCGCTCCGCCCAGCAACCTGCTCCGCATCGATCAGAACATCGCCCGAAGTCGGCCGGTCGAGCGCGCCGAGGATATGGAGCAGCGTACTCTTCCCAACTCCCGAGGCCCCGACCACGCCGACGATTTCTCCCTTGCCGATCGAGAGAGAGACGCCGCGCAGAACCGCCAGCTCCGACGGTCCGCTTCCGTACGATTTGCACAGGTCGCGCGCTTCGAGAATCGGCGATACGGCTCGACTCACGCGCCCCTATTCATAGCGAATCGCCTCGACCGGGTCCAGCCTCGAAGCGTGCCACGACGGGTAGAGCGTGGCCGCGAGCGAGACGGCGAGCGCCGCGAGGGTGACGCGAACGACGTCGAGAGCCTCTACGCGCACCGGAAGCGTCTCGATGAAGTAGACGTCTCCGGGAAGCTGGAGCGGATAGTAGCGGTCGAGCAGGATCGAGACTCCGAGTCCGATCACGAGGCCGACGGCCGTTCCGATCACGCCGATCGTCATTCCCTCCACCACGAATATCCCCATGATCGATCGTCGGGCGGCGCCCATCGACTTGAGGATTCCGATCTCCCGAGTCTTTTCCATCACGCGCATGATCAGCGTCGAGGCGATGTTGAACGCGGCGACGAGGATGATCAGGGCGAGGATGATGAACATCACCATCTTCTCGGTCGCCATCCACGAGAAGAGATTTCTGTTGAGCTCGATCCAATCGTTCGCGCGGTACGGCGGGCTGCCGAGGCGCTCGGCGAGCCGGCTCCCGATCTCCGGAGCCGCGTTCATGTCGTCGAGCCGGATCGCGACGCCGGTCACTCCCGCCTTCAGGTCGAACAAGTCGCGCGCCGCCTCGAGCGTCGTCAGTCCGAGCGCGGAATCGAACTCGTACATCCCCGATTCGAACGTTCCGGCGACGTGGTATTTCCGCAGCCGCGGCGTGATCCCCATCGCGCCGAGCCGCGCGTTCTCGAACGACGCGACGGTCACCCGGTCGCCGGCCATCACGCCGAGCCGGAGCGCGATCTCCTTGCCGAGGAGAATCCCGGGCGTTTCCCCGGACGTGAGGAGGGCCTCCCATCCGTCCGGCTTTGCGCTCGCCAAGATCTCCGTGACGTTGCGTTCGACGGAAAGATCGACGCCGCGGATGATCAGCCCCTCCGTCTCGTCGCCAGTCAAAACCATCGCCTTCCCGAGGATGAACGGCGCGGCCGCCACGACGTGCGGGGTCTCTCGGATCTTCCCCATCAGCGACTCGTCCGCCTCGATCGGCTCGTTCGCGTGCTTCAGCAGGATCACGTGAGCGTTCGTCCCGGTGATTCGCGTTTTCACTTCCTGCTCGAACCCGTTCATCACGGCCAGGACGATGATCAGCGCCGCGACGCCCACGACGACGCCTCCGACGGCGATCGCCGTGACGAGCGAGATGATCCGCGGGCCGCGGCGAGAGCGGAGGTATCGTTGGGCGATGAACAGCTGGTAGCTGAGCGGACGGCTCACGGTCACGCTTCGGGCCGCATCTGGGGGAACAGGATCACGTCCCGGATCGACGGCTCATTCGCGAAGACCATCGTGATCCGGTCGATCCCGACTCCGAGCCCGCCGGTCGGCGGCATCCCGTACTCGAGCGCTCGGATGAAGTCGCGGTCGAGGACCTGCGCCTCCTCGCGCTCGTCGCCCAACAGCTCCTTCTGCGCGAGGAATCGGCGCTCCTGTTCCTCGGGATCGTTCAATTCGGAGAACGCATTGCCGACCTCCATCCCGAACAGGAACGGCTCGAACCGCTCGACGAGGTCCGGGTCGCCTCGCTTTTCCTTCGCCAGCGGAGAGATCTCCTTCGGGAAATCGAGGACAAACGTCGGCTCTTCGATCGACGGCTCGACGAGCGCGCCGAAGAGTTCGGCCAGGAGACCGCCGCGCGACGCCTCGGGCGCGGCGGCAATCTTGTGATCGGCGCAGAGGGCGCGGAGGTCGGCGGCGCTCGCCCCGCGCACGCTCCGCCCGACGGCGCGCTCGATCGCGTCGACGTAGGTCAGCCGCTGCCACGGCCTCGCGAGATCGGCGCTCTTCCCCTGGAACGTGACGACGGTGGTCCCGAGCGAGGCGAGCGCCGCCTCGCGAAGCATCCCCTCGAAGATATCCATCATGTCGCCGTAGTCCGCGTACGCCTGGTACAGCTCGAGCATCGTGAACTCGGGGTTGTGAAACCGATCCATCCCCTCGTTCCGGAAGTCCTTCGAGAACTCGTACACGCGCTCGAGCCCGCCGACGATCAGCCGCTTCAAGTAGAGTTCATTCGCGATGCGCAGGTAGAGCGGAATCCCGAGCGCGTTGTGGTGCGTGACGAACGGCCGCGCCGACGCGCCGCCGTAGAGCGGTTGCAGCACCGGCGTCTCGACCTCGAGAAACCCGCGCTCGTCGAGGAAGCGCCGGATCGCGGAGACGATCCGCGTCCGCAGGGCAAACGTCTTGCGCACCTCGGGGTTCACGATCAGGTCGACGTAGCGCTGGCGATAACGCGTTTCGAGATCGGTCAGGCCGTGCCATTTCTCCGGGAGCGGGCGGAGCGATTTCGACAGGAGCGTGATCGATCGCGCCTCGACCGTCGTCTCTCCGGTCCGCGTCGTGAAGACGCGGCCATCGATGCCGACGATGTCCCCCATGTCGAGCGCCCGCGCGAACTCGTACTGCGCTTCGCCGAGGACGTCGACCTTGAAGTAGACCTGGATCTGCCCGGTCCGGTCGAGAAGGTGGCCGAACCCGGCCTTCCCGTGCAGCCTCTTCGAGACGAGACGGCCGGCGGCGGAAACGTTCGGCGCATCGGCCGCGGAGAGAGCGGTCGCGCTCGCGAGGATCTCGGACGCCGAGTGAGTGACGGCGAATCGGTACGGGAACGGCTCGACGCCCGCGGCGCGGAGGGCCGCGAGCTTTTCCCTCCGCTCGCGGCGGAGATCGTTGTCGTCGTCGAGCGGCACGGACACCCCTTCGCGCTCCGGCGCGGACGATCGTGAGTTCGACGTCTCGGACGCTGAGTTCCCGCGAATCTAAGAGCGCGCCGACGAAGCTGTCAAGCAATGCGGCTCGCCGCCGAACCGCCGGCGCTCGGACTAGCTCCTCGCGGGCAGTCGGCTCCGGAGAAACCCGTCGATGAACGGGTCGATCTCGCCGTCGAGGACCGCTTCCACGTCGGAGGTCTCGACTCCGCTCCGGAGGTCCTTGACGATTGTGTACGGAGCGAGAACGTACGAGCGGATCTGGCTCCCGAACTCGATCGCCTTCTTCTCGCTCTCCTTCTTCGCCATCTTCGCGTCCTCGATCTGCTTGCGCCGCTCGTACAGGCGCGCGCGGAGGACCTTCATCGCGCTCGCCCGGTTCCGATGCTGCGACCGCTCGCTCTGGCACTGGACGACAATTCCCGTCGGGATGTGCGTAATCCGGATCGCGCTCGAGGTCTTGTTTACCTTTTGGCCGCCGGCGCCCGACGCGCGAAACGTGTCCACTCGTAGGTCGGCGTCGTTCACTTCGATTTCGACATCGTCCTCCTTTTCCGGGAGAACGTACACGGATGCGAACGCGGTGTGACGCCGATGGTTCGCGTCGAACGGCGAGATCCGCACGAGTCGGTGCACGCCGATCTCGGATTTGAGGTACCCGAACGCGAATGCACCCTGCACCTCGATCGTCGCGCTCTTGATCCCGGCCTCCTCGCCCGACTGGAGGTCGAGGACGTCGCTCGTAAACCCGCGGCGCTCGATCCAGCGAAGGTACATTCGCATGAGCATCTGCGCCCAATCTTGAGAGTCGGTCCCGCCGGCGCCGGAATGAATCGTCACGATCGCCGCGGACGGATCATCTTCGCCGCCGAGGAGACTCCGCCGCTCGAGATCGTCGACGCGCACCGCGGCGGCGTCGAGCAGCGTCCCGATCTCGGCGTCGAGCGAATCGTCGCCCGACTCGCGCGCGAGCGCCCACAGCTCGGCGACGTCGCGAACCGCGGCGGCCGCCTCCTCCGCCGCGCGGATCCAGCCCTTCTCGATCGCGACGGCCCTCGTCACCTCTTCGGCGCGCTTACGGCCGTCCCAGAATCCGGGCTCCCCCATCTCCGCTTCGAGCTCGGCGATGCGGGCCCTTCGCGAGGCGAGGTCAAAGATGCTCCGTGAGCTTCTCGTAGCGATCGGAGGCGTCTCGGATTCTCTGCGAATGATCGAGGCTCATCGAGTCCGTCCTTTCTGATCCGGTCCATCGTGTCCGCGCCCGCGGTTCGCCGCGCCGCGCGGCCGCGCCGGGAGGCCCGACACGGTCTGCCACAGGCTCCGCGCCGCGCGCGTGAGCGCCTCGGGCGCGCCGTCGTTCTCGACGACAAAGTCCGCGAGCGGGCGCTTCGTCTCGTCGTCCCACTGGAATCGCATCCGCGCGGTCGCGTCCGCCCGATCGATCCCCTTCGCCGCGAGGCGGGCGAGCCGCGTCTCGCGGCCGCTCGCCACGAGAACGACGTAATCGAACAGGTCGAGGCGGCCGGCTTCCATTATAAGGCTCGCCTCGACGACGAGCACCGGGCTCGCGGCAGCGCGGCGCTCCTCCTCGATCCAGCGCTCGGCCGCCGCGAGGATCGGCGGATGGAGGATCGCATTCAGCGTCTCGGCGGATTCGGCGTCGGCGAAGGCCTTCGCCGCGAGCCGGGATCGATCGACCTCGCCGGCCGCGTCGAGTATGTCCGGACCGAACGCGTACAACAGCGACTCGCGAACCTCGGCCTGCGACAGGACCGACCAGCCGACCCGATCGAGGTCGATCGACCGCGCGCCGAGCCGCTCCCATTCACTCACGAGCGTGCTCTTCCCCGAGGCGATGCCCCCCGCCACGCCGACGACGATCGGCGATCTCGCGCGCGGCGCCGGCGCCTCGCTCACGACAGGTCCGCCCAGTTCGGGCCGCGGCTGACATGGACATCGACCGGTACGCTCAGCGGGAACGCGGCGCGCATCGCGGCGGCCGCGCGCGGCACGAACAGGTCGAGCTCCGCCGGCGGCCCCTCGAACACGAGCTCGTCGTGAACCGTGAGGACCATCAGCGTCGCGAGCCGCTCTTCGAGGAGGATTCGATCGACCGCGATCATCGCGAGCTTCAGAATGTCGGCCGCCGTCCCCTGAATCCGAGTGTTGACGGCGAGCCGCTCACCGAGCGCCTGCGTCGCGCGGTTCGACGACGCGAGCTCCGGGACCTCGCGAATCCGGCCCGCGAGAGTCGTGACGCGCCCGCTCGCCCGAGCCTCAGCGATCGTCGCGTCGATCCACCCTTTCACGCTCGGGTAGCTCGCGAAGTAGTCCGCGATGAAAACGCGCGCTTCCTCGCGCGAGATGCCAAGCCGCGATGCGAGCCCGAACGCCCCCATGCCGTAGATGATCCCGAAGTTGACCGCTTTCGCCCGGTCGCGCGCCTCGTCGTCGACGGCGCTCTCGGGAATCTTCAGGACGCGGGCGGCCGTCCGCCGATGAATGTCGGCGCCCTCACGGAACGCCTCGCACAGGTTCGGGTCGCCGGTCAAATGCGCGAGGATTCGCAATTCGATCTGCGAGTAATCGAGGCTCGCCATCTCCCAATCGCTCCGGCGCGGGACGAAGGCGCGGCGGATCTCGCGGCCGATCGACGTTCGCACGGGGATGTTCTGGAGATTCGGGTCGGACGACGAGAGCCGCCCAGTCGACGCGCCGATCTGATGGAACGAAGTGTGAATCGCGCCGGTCCGCGCGTTGACGAGCCGCGGCAGCGTCTCGACGTATGTTGACCGAAGCTTTGCGAGCTGGCGGTACTCGAGCACGCGCCGCGGGAGGTCGTGCTCCGCGGCCAACTCCTCGAGGACGTCCTGGTCGGTCGAGTAGCCGGTCTTCGTCTTGCGACCGCGCGCGAGGCCGAGCCGCTCGAAGAGGATTCGCGACAGCTCCCGAGTCGAGTTCACGTTGAACGGCTCGCCGGCGAGTCGGTGGATCTCGCGAACGAGCGCGTCCATCTCCTTCTCGAACGTCGATCCGAGAGTCCGAAGCCGCTCGGCGTCGACGACGACGCCATTCCGCTCCATCCGAACGAGGACGGGAAGGAGCGGGAGCTCGACGACCTCGTACAGACGCGCGAGTCCTTTCGCGGCGAGCAACGGTTCGAATCGGGATCTGAGACGAAGCGTCATGTCCGCGTCCTCGCACGCGTACTCCGCCGCGTCATCGACCGCGACCTCGGCCATCGTCCGCTGCGTTTTCCCTATCCCGATGAGGGCCTCGATCGGGATCATCTCGTGACCGAGAAGCTCGAGCACGAGGCCGTCGAGGCCGTGAGATCGGCGCTCCGGACGAAGAAGGTATGACGCGAGCATCGTGTCGAACCCGATTCCACGGACGGGCAGGTCGTGATTCTCGAGGACGACGGCGTCGTACTTGATGTTCTGGCCCGCCTTCGGAATGGAAGGGTCGGCGAAGAGGGGGCCGAGGAGCCGCCGCGCGACATCGATCGTCACGTTCGGCGCCGCGGCATGGCCGACCGGAATGTACGCGGCCTCTCCTTCGCGGAACGCGAGCGAGATCCCGACGAGCGTCGCGCTCATCGGATCCTCGCTCGTCGTTTCGGTGTCGACGACGAAGGCGCCGGCGGCGCGCAGCTCGGCCGCGAGGCGCGCGAGCGCATCGGGCTCGGCGACGACCCGGTAGCCGGGCGTGCGCCGCGAGACGCTCAGCCCGCCCGAGGGCGCGCCGACCGCCCCGCTCGCCGCCTCCGGCGCCGGATCGTCGAACAGCGTCGGCGCCGCGGCCGCGGGCGCCGGCGCCGCGCCCGCGCGCGCCGCGACGCTCCCCGCGGGCTCCCGGGCCGCCGGCGCTTCCGCGTCGACTTGCGCGGCGAGGCGCTGAAACCCCAGCGTCCGGAACAGCGCGCGCAGCACGTCGCGATCCGGCTCGCGCGAAGCGAGGCTCTCGATCGAAGTCGCGAGCGGAAGATCGGTCGGGATCGTGACGAGATCGCGGGAAAGGAGCGCTGCGCCCCGGCTCGCACGGAGCGATTCCTGCACCTTCGCGCCGGGCGCACGCTCGGGCTCGGCAAGCGCCGCGTCGAGCGAGCCGCACGCCTCGAGCACCTTGAGCGCCGTTTTCTCGCCGATCCCGGCGACGCCCGGCACGTTGTCGCTCGAGTCGCCCATCAGCGCGAGCAGATCGACGACGCGTTCGGGCGCGACGCCGAGCCGCTCCCTCACGCCGTCGGCGCCGAGCGTCGCCCACTCGGCGCCCTCTCGTCCGGGAACGACGACCTTCACGAGGTCGGTCACCAGTTGGAGGAGATCCTTGTCGCCGGAGACGAGCAGGACTTCGTGGCCCGCGGCCTCGGCGCGGCGCGCGAGGGTCCCCATGATGTCGTCCGCCTCGAGCCCCGGCGCCTCTAGGAGCGGCACGCGGAACGCCGCCACAACCTCCCGCACGCGGGGAAGCTGCGCGACGAGTTCCTCGGGCATCTTCTCGCGCGTCGCTTTGTACGCCGCGTACTTCTCGTGACGAAACGTCGGTCCCTTCGAGTCGGCCACGAACGCGAGAAAGTCGGGACGGAAATCGCGGCGGATCTTGATCAGGGCCGTCGCGATTCCATAGGCCGCGCTCGTCGTCTCCCCCATCGAGTTCACGAGAGGTGAGCGAATGAAAGCAAAGTGGGCACGGTAGATAAGACCTGAGCCGTCGATCAGGACAAGGCGCTTCATCGGAGCGTCCGGCGGGCGGGGCTCAGCGGGCCGCGAAGCGGACGGGCGCGGAATGTTGCTCAGCCGCCCTCACGATCGTCCCCGTCAGATCGTGCGGCGTCGCGCCCGACACGAGGACGGGGACGAACTCTCCGGGGACCGCGTCGCCCGACAACATCACGAGACCATCGACTTCGGGCGCGTCCCACTCCGTGCGACCGAACAGACGCCCCGCGTGGTCGCGCCCCTCGACGAGGACTTCGAGCGTCCGGCCGATCCGCGCCGAGTTCGCTTCGAATGAGATCTCATCCGCCAGGTCGCGGAGCCGCGCGACACGCTGATCGACGACCTCGGGGCGGACGCGCCGGCGCATCGTCCCGGCTGGCGTCCCCTCCTGCGGCGAGAACGTGAACGCTCCGATCCGCTCGAATCGCACCACGCGGACGAGATCGAGGACGGCCTCGAAGTCCTCCTCCGTCTCCCCCGGAAACCCGAGAAGAAACGTCGTCCGGATCGCCACGCCGTCGATCCGCTCGCGGAGTCGCGCGAGGAGGCGCCGGATCTTGTCGCGCGACGTCCCGCGATTCATTGCCGCGAGAATCGAATCGCTCGCGTGCTGGACCGGCATGTCGACGTAGCTGCAGAGGCGCGGCGTCTCCGCGAACGCGGCCATGAGGTCTTCGTCCATGTGCGCGGGATGGTTGTAGTGCGCGCGGACCCACCCGACGCCAGGCGTCTCCGCGAGCGCGCGCAACAGCGGAGCGAGACGCGGCCGGCCGTACAAGTCCTGCCCGTACGACGTCGTGTCCTGCGAAACGATCAGGAGCTCTCGGACTCCGCCGGCGACGAGACGGCGCGCTTCCTCGAGGATCGTTTCGATCGGGCGGCTGCGGAGATCGCCGCGGAACGACGGGATCGAGCAGAACGCGCACCGCTTCGAACACCCCTCGGCGATCTTGAGCGGCGCGCTCACCCCGGGCGCGAGACGCATCCGCTCGAGCATCAGCGGGCCGACGTACGATCCGCGCTCGGCCAACTCGACGACGCGCTCGCCCGCCCGCACTCGCCCGAGACCGCTCGCAATGAGATCGAGATTCGTCGTGCCCAACATCAGATCGATCTCGGGGATCTCCTTCGCAACCTCCGCGCCGTAGCGCTGGACGAGACATCCCGTCACGACGAGCCGCTCGATCTTGCCTTCCGCCTTTAGCCGCGCGTACCCGAGAATCTCGTCGATCGACTCCTGCTTCGCCGCGTCGATGAACGTGCACGTGTTGACGAGGACGACTTCGCCCATCTCGCCCTCCGGCAGGAGCCGGTAACCGCCGCGCGCAAGGATCCCCGCCATCACTTCCGAGTCGACCTCGTTCTTCGAGCACCCCAACGTGACGATCGACACCGAGGGGAGCGACTCCGGGTTCCTTGCCCGAGGGCCGTCGGAGACGAGCCCGGGCGCCCACGTCGCTGCGCCGTCAGGCGCGGCGACGAAGGGCGGGCGAGCGACCGAGCCGAGGCGCGCGGAGCGCGCCGCAGGCGTGCCCGAGGCAAGGAACCCGGAGTCGCTCCCCTCGGTGCGGCGCGCGAGTCTACTCATCGCGGTCCGCATCGACGCCGGCCATTTCTGACGGTTTGAGGAACACTTCGCGCGACTTCGAGCCTTCGAAGGCGCCGACGATCCCGGCCTGTTCCATCAGGTCCATCAGCCGCCCCGCGCGCGAGAACCCGATCTTGAACCGGCGCTGCAGCATCGAGACCGACGCGAGTTGGTGGCGAACGACGAGCTTGACCGCGTCCTCGAACAGCTCGTCCTCCGCGTTCCCGTTGAACGGCCGATTCCCGCCCTCTTCCGACACCGCCTCCATCTCGAGCCGCTCGACGACGATCCTCTGCTCCTTGATGAACTCGACGATCGCCGCCGTTTCCTCGTTCGAGATGAACGCCCCGTGGACGCGCTCCGCCTCGGGCCGCCCCGTCTTGAGGAACAGCATGTCTCCCTTGCCGAGGAGCTTCTCCGCGCCGTTGACGTCCATGATCGTCCTCGAGTCGACCTTCGACGCGACTTGGAACGCGATCCGCGACGGAAAGTTCGCCTTGATGACGCCCGTGATCACGTCGACCGACGGGCGCTGCGTCGCGACGACGAGATGGATGCCGACGGCGCGCGCCATCTGCGCGAGCTTCGCGATCGGCTCCTCGATCTCGGAGCCGAGCGTGAGCACGAGGTCGGCGTACTCGTCGATCACGACGACGAGGAACGGGAGCGGTTGCGGCGGCGTCTCGTCGCCCCAATCGCGCCGCGCGTTCTTGTCGAGCCACTTGTTGAACTCGCCGATGTTCCGGACGCCGATCTTCGCAAGCGTTTTGTACCGCCGCTCCATCTCCTCGATCACCCAACGCAGCCCCTTCGCCGCAACGCGCGGGTCGGTGATGACGGGCCGCATCAGGTGCGGGATGTCGTTGTAGACGGTCATCTCGAGCATCTTCGGGTCGATCATCAGGAATCGGACGAGGGATGGGGGCGCCTTGAACAGGATGCTCGCGATGAGGACGTGCATCGCGACGCTTTTTCCGGAGCCGGTCGCGCCCGCGATCAACAGGTGCGGCATCTCCTCGAGCGACGTGACGAACGCGTTCCCCGACGTGTCCTTCCCGAGCGCGATCGAGATTGGAGACGCGGAGTCGCGGAACGCGGCGGACGAAAGGACGTCCTTCAGCGAGACGGTCCGCGCCTCGGAGTTCGGGATCTCGACGCCGACGGCGCCCTTCCCGGGAATCGGCGCCACGATCCGAATCCGTTTCGCGCGCATCGCGAGCGCGAGGTCGTCGGCGAGGTTCGCGATCTGGCCGACCTTGACGCCCGGCGCGGGCTCGAGCTCGTAGCGCGTGATCACGGGCCCCGGATGAACCTCGACGACGCTCGCGCGAACGCCGAAATCCGCCAGCTTCGCTTCGAGCGTCCGCGAGTTCTCGATCAACTCATCCTTCGTGATCGAAGGGCCGTTGCTCTCTAGATCCTGGAGGAGATCGAGCGGCGGGAGCGTGTAGCCCTTCGACGGGAGCGCGGGCGAGGCGGGCTTCTTCGCGTCGGATCGCGCCCCGATCCCACCGTCCGTCTTCGCGGCGGCGCGCGCGTCGGGCTTCGCGTCCGCGCGCGGTTCGGGGCGAGGCTCGACGCGCGGCTCGACGATCGAGACGCGCGGTTCCGCCGGGCGTGCCGCGGGAGGGACCGCGCCGGCCGGCGGAGCGACTACGGTCTGTCCGCGCCGCGGCGCCGCCGGCCGGTCGGCGCGCGCGTCGGCGCGCGCATCGCCTCGCGCGTCGCTCCGCGCATCGCCGCGAGCCGGTCCGCCGCGGTCGGCCTCGCGCGCCCCGCCGGGTTCGCCGCCGCGCCGCCCCGACAAGTGCGCCCACGGCGCGAGGCCCGCGAGGGACGCGCCGGCCCGACGGGCGAGCGGGCCGGCGTGATGCCGGCCCGGCACTTCGAAGTCGAACAGGGCGACGAGGACGATCAACAACGCGCCGCCGAGAAGGATCAGCGCCGCGCGCGCGCCGAGGAGCCGCTCGGCCAGCCCGTGCAGCGCGCCGCCGGCCGAGCCGCCGAGATGCGCGTGGCCCGCGGCGGAAAGCCCGGGGACGGCGTGCAGGAACGCGGCGAGGAGGAATCCCGTCCCGAGCAAAAGCCCGATCTCGACCGCGATCTGGTTGCGGTCGCGCCGCGAGAGAATTCCGACCCCGACGAGAATCACCGCGGCCGGAAGGAGGAACGAGAGAACGCCGAGCGCCCCCGAGAGTCCGCTGGCGACGGCTCCGCCGAGCGATCCGAGATCGGCGGCGGCGGGAGCCGTCGCGTGCGACGCGGCTCGCCAGTAATTCTCTGCGAGCAGCACGACGAGCAGCGCGCCGACGATCGTCAGCCCGAGGCCGATCGCGCGCCGCTTCCGTCGCTCCCGATTCCCCTTCGTCACTCTCGTCACCTCCCTTTCAGGAACGCCTCACGGATCCGCTGCGCCTCCGCGCGGATCTCCTCCGAACCGAACAGCGCGCGCGACACCGCAACGCCCGCCAACCCGAGCCCCGAGAGCGAACGCGCGCCCTGCGCGTCGATCCCCCCGATCGCAACGACGGGCCGCGCGACCGCGCGCGCGATCTCTGCGGCCGCGTCCGCGCTCATCGGCGGCGCCCCCTTCGTCGCGCTCGTGAACAACGACCCGACGCCGACGTACGAAGCGCCGCTCTCGCACGCGGCCTCGGCCTCGGACACGCTCCTCGCCGTCGCGCCGACGAGGGCGCGCCCCGGCAAAATGCGACGCGCGGCCTCGATCGGAAGGTCCTCGCGTCCGAGATGCACGCCGTCCGCACCCGCCGCCAACGCGACGTCGGCCCGGTCGTTGACGATCAGCGGCGCGCCGCGCCGTCGCGCGAGCGGCAGAAGGAGTGACACGACCTCGAACAGCCGGCGCCCCTCGCTCTCCTCGTCTCGCACCTGAATCGCGCCGGCCCCGCCCGCGAGCGCTGCCTCGGCGGCCTCCTCGACGTCGAGCCCGCGCCCGATCGCGAACGGCACGTCGAGGATCGCGTACAGCGTCCAATCGATCGCGCGGCTCACCGGCCGGCGTCCCTCGCGAGCGCCGCGAGAAGCTCCGCCTCGGCGGAGTAGAGAGTATAACGCATGTCTTTGAACTCCGAGACGCGCGGCGAGCTATCGAGCTTCGACAGCTCCTCGATCACGCGGACCGCCTCTTGGGCGCGCTTCATGTTCGCGCGAACGAGATCCCCCACGCCGTCTCGCGACGCCTCTCGCGGCCCGGTCACGCGACGCCCCGGATCGGTCTCGCAGTCGCGCCCGCCGACGCCCGCCTCGAGCCCGAGCGCGCGCTCCCAGCCGCCGATCGTCTCACGGAGAGATTTCAGGTGCTCGGCGAGCGCCCCGTCCGCGATGTAGAAGCGGGCCACCTCCTCGGCGACGCGGATTCCCTCGCGGGCGCGGTTTAAGTTGGCGTCGAAGATGCGGGAGAGCCGCGGGTCCGTCGGCGGCGCCCTACGCGATGCGGCCTTCGCGAACGACCGGGACCGTCGTGAGGGCGTCGACACGAGCGCAGACGGCGATGTCGTCGCCGAGCCCGAGGTCGAGAAGAAAGCGTCCGTGCGAGGCCTCCATCAGGCACCGCAGGACGTCGCTCTGATGCACGCGCCAGAGGGCCTCCGTCGCGGACGCCGCGTCGTTCATCTCGAGCGGCCCGCGCCCGAACTCGCGGAGCCTCGCGACGAGGAGTCCGGCGCACACGGCGTCCTCGATCGAGAAGCGGCCCATCCGGCCGGAGCAGGCGACGTGGACTTCGGGCTCGTCGCGCACGTAGCGCGCAACCGCCGTGATGTTCACGAACGAGCAGACGACGATCTCGCGAGCGCCCTCGAACCGGAGGATCGTCTCCGTCCCGTTCGTCGTCGTCATGATCAACGTCTTCCCCGCGACGGTCTCCGGCGTGAACTCCGACGGCGAGTTGCCGAGTTGAAACCCGTCGATCCGCTTCCCGTCGCGCTCGCCGCAAAGAATCGTCGTCGCCCGGTCGAGCGTGGCGGCAAGACGGGTCGCCGACTCGATCGACGCCACGGGGATCAGCTTCTCCGCGCCGTGCGTCTGCGCGTAGGCGATCGACGTCGTCGCGCGCAGCACGTCGATGACGACCGCGGTCTTCCCCCGGACCTCGGTGTCGACCGTCTCCCCCGGCGTCAGGTAGACTTGGACGATCACGTCGGGGTCCCCTCCGGGATCGGCGCCGCATGCGCGGGCGCGGGCGTGCCGGCAAGCAGCCGCTCGACGTAGCCCGTGTCGAAGTCTCCCCTCACGAACGCGGGATCGTTGAGCACCCTCTGCAAGAATGGAATCGTCGTCTTGACGCCCTCGATCACGAACTCGTGGAGCGCGCGGCGCCCGCGCGCGATCGCTTCAGTCCGGTCGCGGCCCGTGACGATCAGCTTCGCGATCAGCGAATCGTAGTAGCGCGACACTGTGAAGTGATCGTGCGCGTGCGAATCGAGCCGCACGCCGGGGCCGTTCGGCGGATAGAACGTCGTGATCTGCCCGGGCGACGCGGAAAAATTGCTCGCCGGGTCTTCGGCGTTGATCCGGCACTCGATCGCGTGCCCGGAGAAGCGGACGTCCTCCTGCGAGTAGCCGAGAGGCTCGCCCGCCGCGATCCGGATCTGTTCTTTCACGAGGTCGAGTCCCGTCACCTCCTCGGTCACCGGGTGCTCGACCTGAATCCGCGTGTTCATCTCGATGAAATAGAAGCGGCCCTCGGCGTCGACGAGAAACTCGACGGTCCCGGCGTTCTCGTAGCCGACGGAGCGAGCGGCCGCGACCGCGGCTTGGCCCATCCTCTGCCGGAGCGACTCGCGCAAGAACGGCGACGGCGACTCCTCGATCAGCTTTTGGTGACGGCGCTGGATCGAGCACTCGCGCTCGCCGAGATGGACGGTCTGGCCCCAGCAATCCGCGAGGATCTGAAACTCGATGTGACGGGCGCCCTCGATGTAGCGTTCGAGATACACGGCCCCGCGGCCGAACGCCGCCTCGGCTTCGCCCCGCGCAGCGTGGAAGGCGGCCCGGAACGCGGCGCCGTCGCGAACGAGACGCATTCCTTTTCCGCCGCCGCCGGCCGAAGCTTTCACGATGAGCGGGTAGCCGATCTTCTCGACGAGGGCGAGCGCCGCTTCCTCCGTCTCGACTTCTCCTTCGGAGCCGGGCACGACGGGAACGCCCGCGGCCTGAACCGTCGCCCGCGCGAGTGACTTGTCGCCCATCTTCCGGATCGACTCGACGGACGGCCCGATGAACTTGATCCCGCACGACTCGCACACCTCGGCGAATCCGGGGTTCTCCGCGAGGAATCCGTAGCCCGGGTGGATCGCCTCGGCGTTGGCGATCTCGGCGGCGGAGATGATGCGCGGGATGTTGAGGTACGAGGCGCCCGCCTGCGCCGGGCCGATGCAGATGTCCTCGTCGGCGAACCGCACGTGGAGCGAATCGGCGTCTTCTTCCGAGTAGACCGCGACGCTCTCGATCCCCATCTCGCGACACGCGCGGAGAATCCGCAGCGCGATCTCGCCGCGGTTCGCGATCAGGATCTTCCGGAACACGGGGGACTACCTCTTTCCTTCGAAGAGGCTCCACGTGTTGTCGGTCGTCGCCTCGATCCCTCGAACCCGAAGGTCGAACTCCGTCGGGTTGGAGGAGTTCTGCATCGCCTCTTCGATCGTGATCGTTCCCTCTTTGTACAGCTTCATCAGCGACTGATCGAATGCCTGCATTCCGTATTCGGTGACGCCCTCGGCGATCGCCGCCTTGATCAGATGGAGCTTCTCCGGATCCATCAGGTATTCGCGGATCGCCGCCGTCGTGATCATGACCTCGACCGCCGGCACGCGACCTTTTCCGTCGACGCGGCGAATGAGCCGGAGCGAGATGACCGCCTGGAGCGCCGACGAGAGGAGGAACCGGACCTCCTGGTGCTGGTGAATCGGGAAGAACGAGATGATCCGGTTGACGGTCTGCGTCGCGTCGATCGTGTGAAGAGTCGACAAGACGAGGTGGCCCGTGTTGGCGGCGGTGAGCGCGATCGACATCGTGTCCATATCGCGGATCTCGCCGATGAGGATCACGTTCGGGTCCTGGCGGAGAACGTGCTTGAGCGCCGTGCCGTACGAGGCGGTGTCGTCGCCCACCTCGCGCTGAATGATCAGCCCTTTCTTGTCCGAATGGAGGAACTCGATCGGGTCCTCGATCGTGATCACCTTCACGTTGTGCGACGTGTTGATCATGTCGATCATGCTGGCCAGCGTGGTCGACTTCCCGCTGCCGACCGTCCCGGTGACGAGGATCAGCCCGCGCGGCCTGAGCGCCAGGTCGCCGAGGACCGGCGGCAAGCTGAGCGAGTCGATCGTCGGGATGACATAAGGGACTAGCCGGAACGTCATCGCGATCGTCCCGCGTTGGCGGGCCACATTCGCGCGGAACCGCGCGACTTTCGGGATCGACAACGCGAAGTCGACTTGATTCTCGGACGCGAGGATCGCCCGTTCACGATCGCCGAGAGAACTCTCGAGGATCTCGTCGACGTCCTGCGGGCCGAGCGGGCCCATCGCGACGCGGAGGAGCTGTCCGTCGATCCGGTACACCGGCGGAGAACCGACCTTGATGTGCAAGTCGGAGGCGCCCTTTTCTTTCATCCCTTCGAGAAGCGCCCTGAATACGTCGGGGATCATCGATCCTCAACCTCCTTTGCGGGAACCAAAACGGCGTGGTGAGGGCGCCGGCGCGCGCCGGGTCATCATCCCTTCGGGTCGATCAGGAAGAGCGACTGTCCGTACTCAACCGGTTGTCCGCTCCCCGCGAGGATCTTAACGACCCGTCCATCGACATCTGAGTGGATTTCGTTCATCAGCTTCATCGCCTCGATGATGCAGACGACTTGACCGACGGCGACCCGGTCCCCCGCGTTGACGAACGAGGGCTGCCCCGGCGCGGGGGCCGAGTAAAACGTTCCGACCATCGGCGATTTGATCGCAGGGAGTCCGGCCTCCGGGTCCACGGGAGGCTCGGCGGGCGCCGCGGGAACCGCCCTCGGCTCGGCCGGTTGCGGGACCAGGGCGGCGGCGGCCGAATCGTTGCCGTGCGAGTTCTCCTTCGCGCGTTGGCGGGTGATCTTGACCCGCGTCCCCCAGCGCGAAATCTCCAGCTCGTCGATCTGACTCTCCTCGACGATCCCGATCAGTTTCTTCAGCAGCCGCTCGTCGATCATTCCCATCGGGCTTGCCTACCCTCGTTCCGCGAGAAGAGTGACGATCCCGCGGAGCGCGAGGAGATAGCTCTCCTTCCCGAACCCCGCCACGCTCGCGCGGGAGACGCCTTCGAGATGAGAGACGTGGCGAAATCCCTCGCGGGCCGAGGGGTTCGAAAGGTGCACCTCGACGGCCGGGACGCCGGCCGCGGCGATCGCGTCGCGGAGCGCGATCGACGTGTGCGTGTACGCGCCCGGGTTGATCAGGACCGCGTCGAACTTACCGGGCACGTCATGAACCCACTCGATCAGCTGCCCCTCGTGGTTGGTCTGGCGCGAAGCGACGTCGACGCCGAGCTGGGCGGCGAGGCCGGCCAACGCCGAGTTGATCTCGCCCAGAGTCGACCGGCCGTAGATCTCAGGCTCGCGCGTGCCGAGAAGGTTCAGGTTGGGTCCATGGAGGACGAGGACTTTCAGTCTCGCCCCCCTCCTCCGGATTCCGAAGCGTGCAGCGCGGATTGGATCGTCTCGATTCGCTCGCGCAGATCGGGACGATTCGGGTACGCCGCCGAAAGACGCTGGTAAACTTCGAGCGCCTTCCGGAGAAACCCTTGTCTCTCGAGGATCCCGGCCATCGTCTCCGTGAAGAACTCGATCTCGAGTAACTCTTCGGGAATCGCCCGGCGGTCCTGGTCCTCTCGCCGCTCCACCGACCCCGAATCCCGGCCGACTGGCGGCGGCCCCGACCACCCCTTCGCCTTCAGCGCCAAGCCGAGGAGCCGCAGGGCGAGGGCATTCCGCGAATCGAGGCTGACGACCTCCTCGAACTCTCGGATCGCGTCGCCGAGGTCCCCTCTATCAAAAAAGCATCTCCCCAAGACGAGATGCCCGCTCGAGTGATTCGGTCTATGGTCGAGCCCCGTGCGGCAGATCCGGATCGCTTCCTCCAGGTCGCCGCGGCGGCGGAGCGCCTCCCCGAGGGAGACGAACGCCAGGGAGGCCGGATCCCGCTCCCACGCCTCGCGCAACCGGTCCAGTGCCAACTCGCTCATCGCGTTCCCCCCCTCCGCCCACACCCGAGCTCCACCAGGACCCCACGTAAGATTCGGGTCGAAAACAACTCGTGCAGACTAGCAGAGCCCACCTGGGGTGTCAACACGAAGGCCGGCCGGCCGGCCGTCGCCTTCTTGTCCCGTCCGATCAGAGCAAGGATGCGGTCGACCTCAAGGCCGCGCGGGACGCGGGTCGGGAGGCCGAATCGCGCGATCAGGGCCTGCTGGCGGAGCGCCCCGGCCTCCGCGAGCAACCCCATCCGGGCGGCGAGCCGGCTGGCGGCGACAATTCCGACCGCCACGGCCTCGCCGTGGCGGAGTGCGCGGAACCCGGTCGCCGTCTCGAGCGCGTGGCCGACCGTGTGACCGTAATTGAGGAGCGCTCTCCGCCCGGTCACGTCGCGTTCGTCCTCCGCGACGAGGCGCACCTTCCAGCGGACGGCGCGCGCGACGAGCGCGGCGATGACCGACTCGTCCCGCGCCAGAATCGCCTCCGCGTCGCGCTCCATCCTCCGGAAGAGCGGGGCGTCGAGAGCCGCGGCAACCTTGACGACTTCGGCGAGACCCGACCGGAACTCGCGCTCCGAGAGCGTGCGGAGAGTGCGAGTATCCGCGATGACGAGGCGCGGCTGATGAAATGCGCCGACGAGATTCTTCCCCTCCGAAAGGTTCACCGCGGTCTTGCCGCCGACCGAGGCGTCCACCTGCGCGAGAAGAGTCGTTGGCGCGACGACGAACGGAACGCCGCGGAGGAACGTCGCCGCCGCGAACCCGGCCAGATCGCCGACGACTCCCCCGCCCAGGGCGATGACCGTCGACGACCGATCGAGTCCCGCGCGAAGGAAGGCGCGGTAGAGCCGAGTCGCCATCGCGATCGATTTCGATCGCTCGCCGTCCGGGACGAGAATCGGCGCGGGATCGAAGCCGGCGCGGTGAAGGCTCCGCACCAGCCTGCGGCCGTGGAGGCGGAACACGCGCGCCGTCGACACGACCGCGGCACGACCCGGAGAGACGCGCAGAGCGAGCAGTTCACCCGCGAGGTCGAGGAGGTCAGGGCCGGAGTGGAGATGCGATTCGAATCCCCCGAGCCGAAGGACGATCCTCGAACCGGTTCGGCGAGGACGGTCTGCGCGGCTAGCCAGCCGGGGCATGTCCCTTTTCGACGAGCCGAAACGTCGCGGCCAGCGCGTCCAGCTCCCACTGGCGGAGTTTCTGACCCTCTCCCGGGAAAACGACCCGGCGCTCGATCGCGAAGAGGCGGGCCAGACCGGGATCGAGAAAAATCACAAGATCGAGCGGGCCGCGCGCCGAACCGTCGGCCCACGCGCCGGAGACGAGGAGCGCCCGGCGCCCGAGGTACGTTCCCGATTCCGCCGCTGTCGCGTTCCGGTCGACGCGGCCCGCGAGTCCAGCGCGCGCCGCGAGCTCGTCCGCGAGGCCGAAAGCGCCTTCCTGGGAAAACCGCGAGGAATCGGGGGCCGACCACGCGACGAGAAGCTCCTGCGCACGGTCCGATGAGGTCACCCGAACGAGCCCTTCGGCTTCATCCGAACGATCCACCGTCCACCCGCGTGCCGGAATCCGGACGGACCACCCGAGCCGCTCCGCCAGCCCCCCGTTCGCCGTCTTCTGCTCGCCGTCTCTGTAGAGATCGAGGCCGATTAGCTCCCTCGCGACGGCGATGAGCGTGTCCCGGATTTTCTCCGAGCGCTCCTCGACGATCGAGAGGACCGCCTGCGCATCGCCCCCGGGGATGACCGTGACGGCCTGGCCGGGAGCCCAGACGTCCCTTCGAACGAAGAACGCGCCGACGCCCGCGCTCCCTGCGTCACCGGATGAGTGCGCCTCGCGCGCCGCCAGCGCCGCGCCGCCGGGGACGGCCAAGTTCGCCAGCAGGAGCACGTTTCGCCTCGACTTCGCCTCGTTCAAGCGCGAGGCCGGTAGGCGTTCGACGCGGAGCGCGGGCTCCGGGCAGATTCCGGAGGCGGGCCCGGCAAGCGCGCGCTCGATCCGGTCAGCCGCCGCCGGGGGGACGCCTTCGCCCACGACGAGGACGACCTGGTCCGGTGCGCTCCGCACGCTCCCGCCGGCGGAGCGGCCGCAGCCCGCTGTTGCGGCGACGAGCCCCCAGCCGATGAGCAGGAATTGAAACATTCGGCGCACGGTCATCCTCGGCTGCGGGCTCGATCGCCCGGGAAATCCGGATGCTAGCATGGGCTCGAGGAGCTAGCGACAGACGAGTGCGCCAGCCGCGAGGGCTAGCGTTCGTCGCGGTGACCGGGGGTCCCGATCAACGAACGGAGCGCGCCGAGCTCCTTCTCGAGCCGCGCGAGGCGCGCTCGCGCCTCGCGCGCGGCATCCCCGGAAATCACCGGATCGCGTGGAGCCCCCTCCGCGCGCGCGGCCGGCGCCCGAATCAGTTCGGCGCCGGGGAGAGTGGCCGGCATCTCGTCGAGGATCGCCGCGACCTCGCGCAGCGAATCGCCGCGGGTGAAGCTGAGGCGCAGCGAAGCTTGCGGGGCCATCCTCGCCACGATGCGCTGGAGATGGCGCGGCGACGCGACGGCCTCTCCGTTGGCTTCGAGGATCAGATCGCCGACCTGGAAACCCGCTCGGGCCGCGGGGCGGTCCGGCATCACGCCCGTCACGAGGAGCGGACGCCGAGCGGCCAGCGGAGCGCTCGCGATCTCTTCCGGAGTCAGCTGACGGATCTGGATGCCGAGGAAACCGCGGACGACGCGCCCCTTCGACCGTATCTCCCGCACGACTTCGAGCCCCGCGGCGATCGGAATCGCGAACCCGACGGTCGCGCCGCTCCCCCAGGATTTCGCGTCTCTGCGTCCCGCGACGAGCGGACCGGCGGCCGGGTTCTCGGACGGGGTGAGCGCAGCGCAGACGATCCCGATCACTTCGCCGCGCGAGTTCACGAGCGGGGCGCCGCTGTCCCCGGGGTTGACCGGCGCGTTGACTTGGAGAAGGCCCATGGGATCGTCGATGCTCGTCGAGAGCCGTCGGCCGGAGAGGATTCCGACGGAGACCGTGGGCCCCGCGCCGTAGGAGTTCCCCAAGATCATGACCCAGCTTCCGAGCCGAGAATCCGCGGACGACGCGAGGGGGGCGGGGGTCAACGTAGCGCCTTCGACTTGGATGACGGCGAGGTTCGTGACCGGATCGAGGCCGAGGAGACGCCCGGCGATCTCGCCGCGCTCCGAGACTCGGACGATCACCCGGCTCGCGCCGCGCACGACGCTCGCCGTCGTGACGACGATCCCGGCCGAATCGATCACGACGCCGGAGCCGACCGTCACGCCGCGCGACGCTCCCGACGCTTCGACGCACACGACGCTCGACCGGAGGCGTGCGCAGAGGACCTGGACCTCCGATTCGAGACTGCCGATGAGGCCCGCGCCGAACCCGTTCGGCGGGAAAAAGAAAAACTGGAGCGCCGACGCCGCGAGGACCGCGACCGCCCCGAAGACGCGAGGGGAGGCGCTCGGTCGATCTCGCCTCCCCTGCGCGATTCCGATCGGCCTCTCGCCGCCCCGGTTAGAAGATCGGCGTCGAGGCAACCTCACCCTCCGCTCCCCCAGAGACGAATCCCGGAAGATCCGAAGGACGATCGATCACGTACTGTCGTCCGCCGGTCGGCGGAGTGAGGGGAACTCCCTCGTCGTCGAGGAGTCTTGCGAGTTCCTCATCACTCCAACGATCCGCGACGCTGCCGCGGTTCGGTGTCGAGGGCGAAGCGGGGCTCACTCTGACGGGGACGACGTCTATCGACTCGACGTCCGTCCGGGCGAGCGAACGATCCGGCTCGCGGAGCGACGGGTCGCTCGGGACCGAACGGATCGGCCCGGCGGCCAGATCGCTGGTGCTCCTCGTGCCAGGTTGCCGCGCGTTCCAGAGAAGCCCGGCGAGGACGATCGCGATCCCAGCGGCGAGGGCGAGGCCGGCAGCGGGCGCCCACGACGGAATCGAGAATGGCGAGTACCACGGCCGCTCGTTCCCCGCGCGTTCGCGAGCGAGCTGCCGCTCGAGACGAGCCTCGAAGCCGGCCGACGCGCCGATCGGTTCGATCGCCGCGAACCCGTCGCTCATCGCGCGGAAGATCGAGAGATCCCGAGCGCACGACGGACAATCTCCCGCGTGCGCTTCAAGCGCCTCGCGGATCCTGGGAGTGGCGTCACGGTCGGGGTATCCTCCGACCCGCATCTGAAATTCCTTACAGTTCATGTCGCTTTTCTCGCCTCCGGTCTAGGGTTTCTCGTTCCCATCCGCGTGAAGTGGCCTCTATTCTGCGGCTCGCGACCCGCTCAAAGCAAGGGCTCCAGCAGGTCCTTGAATCGGAGCCGAGCACGATTCATCCGCGATTTCACAGTTCCTTTGGGCAACTTCAAGACATCCGCGATTTCCTCATACGACAGCCCCTCCACGTCGCGAAGGACGATGATCGTCTTGTACTTCGCGGGGAGACGGTCGATGCATCGCTCCATCGCCGCCCGGAGGCTCCGTCGTTCGTAGGCCTCGTCGGGGCGCTCCGCGCGATCAGGAATGTCGAAGGGAGTCGCTTCGCCGTCTCGATCGGGCCCGATCTCCCACAGAGACGTCGTGCGACGACGTCGCGTGTTCCGAAGCTCGTTTTTCGCCATGTTGAGCGCAATCGTGTAAATCCAGGTCGAAAAACGAGCGATCGTTTTGTAACGATGCGCATTCCGGTGGACTCTGAGAAAGGTCTCCTGAACGATGTCTTCTGCCTTGTCACGGTCACCCACCAATCGGACGACGGCGGAAACCAAACGATCCTTGTAGCGCCGGACGATCTCCGGAAACACGGCCACGTCACCGTCTCGGTAACGGACCATGAGCTCCTCGTCGGAGGGCTCGGGCGTCTGGCTATCGGGGCTCTCTCGCATTGCCCGCCGGCCTCTCGACCCACCCCTTACGGGTGGGAAAGTTCCCCGGGGAGGACAATTCGATCCTGATCCGGGAACACGGGATGAATCCGTCGAGCGCCGGGCGGTACGTCGAAGGCCCGGCGGTCTTCGCGGCGCGTCGTGTCCTGTTCCGAGATCACGAAGCGCATCCGGACCGGACCGAACGAATCGCGAAGGTCGATCGCGCCCGGTCGCGTCGGCGCGCCCCCGCCCGATCCGTGGCGCTCGTAAACGGCCACGACGCGCCGCCCGCTCGTCCCGTCGGTCAGGGATCTCTGGAGCAGGCAGCCGCTCGCCGAATCGAACACGAACGACTCGACCCGTCCGGGACGGCGGAGCGCCAGCCGGTATGCGCTCCCCCGTTCGAGCCGCTCGTAGGAGGCGATCTCGGCCCGGCGTCGTTCGAGACTGCCCACCGTCCCGATCAATAGCTCGACGAAGTCGGCCGGCGCGAAGTCGCCGGAGAGGGGGCCCTCGAGCAACGGGAAATCCTCGACGCCGCGCCCGTCCTCCTCCCGCGATCCCCATCCCCAGGCCGAGTCGCCGCGGACGAGGAGAACCCCGTCGCGCCGGACGAGCCCGATCAATGCCTTCCACGTGAAATCGATTCGCATGCCGAGCCGCTCGTCGTACGCCAGCCGAAACGCGAGGTTCGAATCCCCGTCCGGGGCGCGCACGCCGAGACGACCTCGCGCATTGAGGATCTGCGGCGCGCGGAACGCGAGGCGCTTGAGCGCGTCGTCGAGCGCAAGATCGGGCGGCGCGGGGCGCGGCGCGCCGGCGCATCCGATTATTTGCCCGGCGAGCGCCGCGGCGAGGAAGACCTCAGCGAGCTTCGAGCGCATTCAACTTTTCTTTCACCTTGGACGGATCGGCGCCTTTTTCGAGCGCCCTCCGCCACGCTTCGATCGCGCGAATCGTCTCGCCGCGGCTTGCGTACACGTCGCCGAGATGGTCGAGAATCGTCGGGTCGTCGCCGAGCAAGACGCGAGCGCGTTCGAGTTGAGCCTGCGCTTCCTCGAGTCGTCCCATCCGAAACAAAACCCATCCGAGGCTATCGACGAAAAACCCGTTCTCCGGCTGCAGGGCGACCGCCTTCTCGATCTCGGCGTACGATTCGTCGAGCTGTATTCCGCGATCGGCGAGCATGTAGCCGAGGTAGTTCCGAGCCTCGGCGTTTTCGGGATTCGCGAGGATCGCCTTTCGGAAGGCGTCGGCCGACTCTTCGACGCGTCCCAGTTTCTCGAGAGCGATCCCGAGGAGGAGGTTCGCGCGCGCGGCGCTCGGGTCGAGCTCGAGCGCGCGCCGGAGTGCGGCGATCGCTCCCTTCGCGTTCTCGGTTCGCAACTCGGCCCTGCCAAGCAGGACGAACACCTGTGCGTTGTCCGGCAGAAGTCCGCTCGCAGCGCGGAACGCGCTGACCGCGGCGGAATCGGCATCGCTCTCTGAAGCGATGACGCCGAGAGTGACCCACGCCTCGGCGAGATCCGGCGCGAGGGCGACCGCCTTCCGGAGCGCGTCGGCCGCCTCCGGGCCTCGGCCCATCTGGAACCGAGCGCCGCCGAGCAGACTCCAGGTCGTCGGGTCGTCCGGAAATCGCGCCGCGAGATCCTCGAGGACGCGCGCGCCCTCCTCCGCGCGGCCCGCGCGGAGCTCGATCTCCGCGAGCTTGCGCAGCGCGTCGATCTCGTCGGGAAAATCGCGCGCGATCCGTCCGCCGGCCGCGATCGCGCCGGGTAGGTCGCGCTGGCGCACCCGAAGCCAGAAGAGCGCCCGCTCGAGATCGACCGACTCGGCTCCGTCGTCGAGCCTCTTCTCGTACAGGGAGGCCGCTTCCTCAGGGCGGGCGGTCAGCTCGAGCACGGCCCCGAGCGAGAGTGTCGATTCGAGACGCTCCGGCGCGAGATCGATCGCTCTACGCAACTCGCGCTCCGCATCGTCGTATCTCTTGGCCTGCGCGTAGAGCCGCCCGAGACGCAGGCGGAGCATCGGAGCCTCGGGGTTGCGCGCGGCCGCATCTTCGAGCGCGGCGAGCGCCTTGTCGGTCTCGCCAAGGCGCGCGTACAGGCTGGCGAGAATGACGCGCAGCGGAACTTCGTCAGGCGCGCGCGCGACGAGGGCCTCGTACTCGCCCACCGCCTCGGGAAGCCGACCGAGGGCGAGATACGCGGATGCGCGAATCTCCGTCGCCTCATCGAGGGAGGGATCGAGCGCGAGCGCCCGCCGCGCCCACTCGACCGCCTGCTCTTGGTTCCCACGACTTTGATGGACCTTCGCAATCTCGACGAGGAGGCCCGGATCATCGGGCGCAAGCGCGTGCGCCCTCTCGAAAAGCTTGAGTGCTCCCGAGAGGTCGCCGCGGTCGCGCAGAAGGGTTCCCTCGAGGTACAACGCGTAGGGGCCCTTGGCGGCGGAACGCTTCGACTCGAACGAGAGGGACGGGTCGACTTCACCCGCCGGCCGGGGGCCGCAGCCCGCAGCGAGGAGCAACACGACGCATGACACCGCGCGAGCGACGGCGAGCGTCGCGCCTCTAGGCTTCCGATCGAACGCGTTGAGGTCTGGGAGATCGCGCATGGGGAGATCGGCGGCGTGCGGCTGCTCGCCCACGGCCCCGTTCACGCCGCGCATCTTATCACAGGACGCCCTCTCGTCTGAGACTTCGTTTGCGCCGATACGTGCGTCAGGCCCACGTCGCGAACGCGAGCGGCCGGATTCCATTTGACACGTCATGGAAGCGAATGTAGGTTGCCTGGTGATCATTCGCACCCCCGACGAGGAGTTCTCCCAGCAATGAGCCGATTCTCCCGCCTAATCCTCTCGGGCATTTTGGTCTTGGCCGGGATCCCCTTTGCAGTCGGTTGCTACACCGTGATCCGCCACCCTGAGCCCGACGCGCTCGTTTCCCACGAGGACGGTTCGAGGAAGTCGTGCGAGACGTGCCACGTCGACTCGCGTTTTTATCACGACGCCTTCGATCCGCAATTCTTTGGCTACGGAAACTACTGGTCGGATTCTCGGTGGGGCGACTACTACTTCCGCCCCTGGTGGTATCGCGACTTTTGGTACTACGAGCCGGGGCAAGGCGGCGCGCCGGGCACGCCGGTCGAGACCGGCGGGCGGCACATGTGGGGAGCCGGTGGCCGCAGAGAGATCGGCGCCGCAACGCCCGTGTTCCCGGGTTCGTCGGGCGCCGGTGTGGGCGGCGGTTCGGTCTCGGGCAGCGCGCCGGCCGCGCCGCCGCCGAGCGCGGGCGGCACACCGGCCGCGCCGGCGCCGAGCGCCACGCGCTCCGGCGACAATTATCGCTCGACGTCTCGCCGCGAGCTCGGCACGCCGAACGCGCCGAAGAGCGGCGAGGCGCCCGCGGAGCCCGCGCCTCCCGAGTCCCCGAAAAAAGCCGACGACCCCGACGGGAAGCCTCCTCGGTGATTCGAACGATCTCTCGCATCGCAATCGCCGGCGCTCTTTCGATCGCGCCGGCGCTCGTCTTCGCGCAAGGATTTCCCGACGTCGAGTCCGAAGTTCCTCTCCCCTCTCTCACCGGGAACGAAGCGCGCGCGATCGGGATGGGCGGCGCGGGCCTCGCGATCTCCGAGGACGGCTCCGCGCTCTACTGGAACCCCGCGGGACTCGCACAAATGCGGCGCATCGAGGTCTCCGCGGGACTGACCCACGATCGCAGCACGATCACGAACACGTGGGAGGGGGGCAGCGCGGAGAGCGACGACCACTCGACGAAGCTGGGGAGCGTGCACGTCGCCTACCCGTTCCCGACGTACCGCGGCTCGTTCGTGGTCGCGCTCGGGACGGATCAGTTCCGGAACTACGACCTCGACTACGAGCGGCGAACTGTCGAGGGGCCGGTCGGCGGGCGGGTCGAGAAGCGCGACACGATCACGGAGTCCGGGAAGCTGACCGGTTGGAGCGTTGGGATGGCGATCGAGGCCTCGCCGAAGCTTTACCTCGGCGCGGCGCTTTTCCTCCACGACGGGAAAGACAACATCGCTGTCAACCAGGTCACCGCCGACCTCGACAACGCGAACCCGGACACCGCGGCGCTCGACGACTTGATCGAAACGGAAGCGGAGATTTCCGGCGTCTCCGGAAACCTCGGGCTCCTGTACCGAATCAACCGGAACTGGCGCGTTGGAGCTACCGTCAGGACTACGACGGCGCTCACGTTCTCGGGCACACAGCACATCAGCGAGATCACGCGCCTCGACAACGGAACCGAATCCGAGGGCTTCGATGAGATCCCGTTCGAAGACAAGATCGATTTTCCGGTGTCGTTCGGCCTCGGCACGTCGTTTTCGGGAGGCGGCTTCACGTTGGCGGCGGACGCGCGTTACACCGATTGGAGCCAACTGTCGTTCGGCGATCGGCCCTTCCTGAATCGCGACGTGCTCAAGCAGTACTCCGACAAGACATCCCTTTACCTGGGCGCGGAGTACCTCGTCGGACAGTCGCCTCTCCGTTTGCGCGCCGGTTTGACATACGACCCGGTCCCGTTCCGGCTGATGTATCAGACGGGAGATCCGGTCGAGCCGCAGTTCGAGGTCTCGGTCGATCGCCAGAGAAAGTTCGCGACGTTCGGCGCGGGTGTCCTGCTCGACACGGTCTTCACGATCGACGTCGCGGTGCAGACGGGGTCGTTCACTCGGGAATCGGATCTCTACTCCGAGGAACGCGATCTGACGCGCGTCCTCGTGTCGGGCGCCTACCGCTTCTGAGTTCGCGGAGCCGCCGCCGGGCCTTTCGCCAACGCCTCGAGCCCGCGCATCGCCTCAGCGTTCCCCGGATCGACCCGTAGAATCTGGACGTAGAGTTGGCCCGCCCGCTCGCGGCGACCGAGGCGCGCGCTGACCTGAGCGAGCCGGAGCATCGCATCGAGCGCGCTCGGGTCCGCCGCGATGATCTTCTCGTACTGGCCCGCGGCGGCTTCGTACTCGCCCGATCGCTCCATGATCTTGCCGAGCCACACGCCGACCGGGATCGCGAGGCTCTTGTCGAGCTCGAGCGCCTTCTTGAACTCGGCGATCGCCGTCTCGACGCCGCCGAGCTCCGCGAGCGCGATACCGAACCGGTAACGGAGACGCCCGTCGCCCGGAGCGAGTCGCTTCGCGGACGACAGGAACTCCGCCGCCTCCTTGAACCGCTTCTGATCGAGATAGATCTGGCCGAGGTTCACGTACGCGTCGGACGCGAGCGAGTCGGCGTCGATCGCGGCCACGTACCGTTCCGCCGCCGCTGCGAGGTCGCGTTCTTCGTACGCGAGGTTTCCGAGGTCGAGGAGCGCATCGACGCACTTCGGGTCGAGCGCGACCGCGCTCTCCCATTCGCGCCGCGCCTCGGCCTTCTTCCCGAGTGCGTACTGCGCGAACCCGAGCCCGACTCGGACGTCCGTCCGATCGGGCGCCATCTTCTTCGCCTTCTCCCACTCGGCGGCCGCTTCGACGAACGCGCCACGCTCACGCATCAGGATCGCGCGGTTGATCGTTTCGTTGACGCCCTCGGACGCGAGGTAGCCGAGCGCGCGCAATCGCTCCTCGATTGCCGCGTCCTCCTCGCCCGCCATCGGAGTCGCGTCGCTCTTCGACCCCGACTCATACGTGGGGCGCGTCGTGACCGGATGGGCCGCGAGGAACCGTTCGTCGAATGCCTCCCGGATCGGCCGGCCGGCCATGTCTTCGGCGACGGGAAGGCCCGCGAGCCAGAGAAGCGTCGGCGTGACGTCGAGAATCGAGACGGCCGGGAGTCTCTCTCCGCGGCGAACGCCCGGCCCCGCGATCAGAAAAATCCCTTCGTCCCGGTGCCATGCCGCCGCCTCGCCGCCGAGCACCTCCGACGGCGCGCCGATCCGCCGGTCGCCGAACAGGAACCCGTGATCGGAGACGACCACGACGATCGTCCGCTCGTCGCGAAACGCGAGCAGCTCGCCGAGAACGCGGTCCTGCCAGCGGTACGCGGCGGCGACCGCGCCGCCGAACGCGTCGGCCTCTTCGGGCGGCAGCGTGCGCAAGGCGGGCGGCATGTGCCGAACGAAGAGATGCGAGGTCGCGTCGAGGAACTCGAAGTACGCGAGGAAGAGATCCCAGTCTCCGCGGCGGCAGAGATCCTCGGAGATCCGCCGGTAGCCCTCCGCGGCGGCGAGCGTGCGCCGGAAATTCCCGACGAGCTGGCCGGGGCGGTAGGCGTCGTGCGGCGCGGCGTCGAACGCCCCGCGATCGATCCGGAGGAACGGCGCGACGCTGTCGAACGGAACGCTCTCGGACGCCGGCATCAGGCGCGTCACCTCGGCCGCGAGGTCCGCCGGCCACGTGAGCCCCTTCGCGCCGCCTCCGGTCCCCGCCGCGTCGAACGGATGGAACGCGACGCGGTCGGTGACGATGAGACCGTCGATCGATTCCGCCGGCCACGAGGCGAGCCATCCGACGACGTCGACCCTCTTTCCGAACTCACCCGCGATGTTCCAGATCGCCTTCACGCGTCGGAGCGTGCTCGTCACCGGAATCAGCCGTCCCGTGGCGGGGTCCCGCGACACGAAATCGAGGATCCCGTGTTCGTCCGGGGTCTTCCCCGTCGCGATGCTCGTCCAGAGAAGGGGCGATAGCGAAGGCAGGAGCGTGCGAGCCGGCGCGCTCGTCCCCTCCGCCATCAGCTTCGCGAGGTTGGGAAGCTCGCCGCGCTCCGCCATCGGCCGAATCATCTCCCAGTCGGCGCTGTCGAGCCCGACGAGGAGCACGCGCAGGTCGGGCGCGCGGCGCGCGCACCCGACGGCGGCCGCGAGGCAGAAGGCCGCGCCGAACGCGGCGGCGAGCGCCGCACGCCCGGCGCGCCCCACTAGTCGAACTGCGCTTCGAGCGAGCGGACGATCGAGGTCAGGCATCTGTGGTACGGCAAGTCTTCGTTGTGCGCCTCGGCGAATCGGACGAGGAACCCGTTGAGGAACTCGATCTCCGTGCGCTTCCGCCGCCGGAAATCCTGAAGCATCGAGTTCATGTTCCGGCCCGTGCGCCGCGCGAGGTCCTCGACCTTCCCCAGGAGATCGAACGAGTACCCTTCGAGCTTCGCCGCGCGCTCGCCTTCGCGCACCAAGTGCCCGAGCAAGTCGCGCAGGTCGCGGTTTTCGACGAGCGCGAGGTTTTCGCATCCCGTCACCGCGCCGAGCGGGTTCACCGCCGAGTTGACGATCAGCTTTTTCCAGACTTCGCGCCGAAGGTCCGCCGCGACGCGCGCCTTCAGCCCGCTCGCCTCGAAAAGCTCGGCCAGCTCGACGAGGAACGCGTCCTCCAGGCTCTGCGACGGAAAGAATGGGTAGCCCAGGTAAGTGAGCCCCTTTCCCCACCAAAGGATTCTCTCCGGCGACTCGCGGTAGACGCCCTGGTAGACGACCGCTCGCAGAATCCGCTCGCGCGGCATGACGCGGCCGAACACGTCCTCGTTCCCCATGCCGTTCTGCAACAGGAGGAGTCGCGTCTTTTCGCCGATGTACGAGCGGAGCGAGAGCGCGACCTTTCGATTCGCGGTCGCCTTCGTCGCGACGGCGACGACGTCGAACTCCTCGCCGGCGGGGAGAGCCTCCGCGAACGACGCGATCCGGACCTCGCGAGCCTGCTCCTCGTCGGCGATCGTGACCGGCTTCGGGCTGGGGATGATCCCGCGGCTCCCGAGCAGAACGACGCGGGCGCGGCGAGAGAGGAGCGCTCCGAAGAGGCCGCCGATCGAGCCGGCCCCGATCACGAGGATGTTCACGGCGCGCAATCTAGCATCGCCGTTCCGGGCGAGTCAAATGGACGACCCGGAGGCTTTCCGTTAGTATCGCGCGCGTTTCGAGGGAGGGCGCTGATCCGCCGATGCGGGGCGACACGCACAACGAAGCGGCGGTCGAAGCCGCTCAGCGAGGAGCGATGAAGCTGTCGCTCGCGCTGGGCGTCATGATCCTCGTGATCAAATCGCTCGCGTACGGGATCACCGGCTCCCCCGCGATCCTCTCCGACGCGATCGAGTCGATCGTCCACGTCGTCGCGGTCGGGTTCGCGACGTGGAGCCTCTGGCTCTCGCAACGCCCGGCCGATCGAAATCATCCCTACGGCCACGAGAAGGTGAGCTACTTCTCGGCCGGCATGGAGGGGACGCTGATCGCCGTCGCCGCCGTCGTGATCATCGTCCAGGCGCAGGCGAAGTGGAGGAGCGGACTCCAGATCGAACGTCTCGGCTCGGGCGCGATTCTGATCGCGCTCGCGGCGCTGATCAACGGCGCTCTTGGCGCGTGGCTCATCTGGACCGGGAAGCGGCTTGGCTCGCTGATTCTCGAGTCGAACGGCCGACACGTGCTGACCGACTGCGTCACGAGCGTCGGCGTCGTGATCGGTCTGTCGCTCGCGCTCGTCACGGGCTGGCTACCGTTCGACCCGATCGTCGCCATTCTCGTCGCGCTGAACATCATTTGGTCCGGGTTCTCTCTTTTGCGGAGGTCGGTCGGCGGCCTGATGGACGAGGTGAACCCGGAGACGGAGGAGAGGATCGAGCGGATCCTCGAGCGCGTCGCGCGGCCGATCGGCGTCCGGTGGCACCGCGTGCGCTACCGGAACTCCGGGCGAACGACGTGGGTCGAGCTGCACCTGCTGTTCCCGCGCGGCACGCCGATCGAGTCGGCCCACGCGCGCGCGACCGAAGTCGAGGCGGCGATCCGCGACGGGCTCGGCTCGCGCGCCGAGGTGATCACGCACCTCGAATCCGCGGAAGACCACGACCTAGACCACGACTCGGCGGCGGCGGCCCCGACTCACCGCGAGGCGCGTTCTTGAAACGCTTCTTCCGCGCGCTGTTCCGGCGGCTCCTCTTCTGCCCCGGCGAAATCCCGCTGTCGTTCCACTGGATGAATCTCTGGTCGAAGCGGATCCTCCGCGTGAACTCCGACGTTCCGTGGCCCGTGCATTTCACTTCGCAGGTCATCCATCCCGAGCGCGTCGTTCGCGGACGCGGAGTTTTCCCCGGCGACTCGCCGCACTGTTACATCCAAGCGTTCAACGGAGTCGAGATCGGCGAGGGGACGAACATCGCGCCGGGCGTCGGGATCGTCAGCGCGAACCACGATCCGCTCGACAACGCGCGACACGCGGCCGCGCCGCCGATCCGAATCGGCAAGCGCTGCTGGATCGGGATGAACGCTGTGATTCTTCCGGGGGTGACGCTCGGTGACAACGTCATCGTCGGCGCGGGGGCGATCGTGACGAGCAGCTTCCCTGCCTATTCGGTGATCGCCGGAAACCCCGCGCGTCTGATTCGGCAGCTTCCCGGCAGCGAATCGCCGCCGGCCTCGCCGTAGTCTCGCCGACTACAGATTCGTCACGACGAAGCGGCGCTCGACGCCCGTTTCCGGAGCCGGGAACAGGCCGACCGACGAGACCGTCTGGCGGAGCCAGAGGAAGCGCTCGGCGATTCCGGCCGCGAGCGAGTCGGAGGTGAGGTCGTCGTCCTCCGAGATCGGAAGGACGATCTCCGCGTGCTGCGCGCCGCGGAGTCCGTCGCGGCCCTCGAGGAAGCCGAGCCCGCCCTCGCCGCCGCGGACAGTCCGCAGCGTGTCGGAGAGATCCTCGCCGGCGGCGATGACGAGCAGGGCCCCGGGGCGATTCTCGATCGCCGCGCCGAGCGCCGCCCGTTTCTCGACAAGGAGCGCTCGCCGGGTGGCCTCGGACAAGTCGATCCGGAACCCGGCCCAGAGGAGCGGCTCCGTCAGGAAAACTTTTAGGAAGTAGTGCGAGCGGGCGACCTCGAGGCCTTCCCACGCTTCCTCGCGGAACGGATAGCGAAGATGTCCTGGTACGCGGAGCGCATCGCCTGCGGGGGCCGGCCCGCCGCCGAGCGCGATCGGGTAGATTCCAGCGACGTCGAGCGCAGCCGTCACCTCGCCCATCAACGCCTCGGTCGTCCGCGCGAACGTCGCGAGGTCCGCGCTCGCTCGCGTCGCGCGCTCGTACGTGTCGAGCGGGTACCCGACGAACCCGCCTAGGCCCTTCCCGTCGAGAAGCCGCAGGAGGTCGCCGAGAAGCCGCCGCGAGACCTCGTCGAGATCGTCCGCCCTCGCGAGCAGGTGAATCCGCTTGTACAGCCGGTGCCAACTCGTCCACACGACCCGCCCCGTTTTGTGTCGCGCCGCGAGCTCCGCGCGAATCGAGCCGATCTCCGACGGTTCCGTCGCATGCCGCGTGACGATCGCCATCGTGAAGTGGCTGTTTCCTTTCAGGCCTTCCTCGCACTCCGAAATGAGACGAGCGCGCTCCTCGGGAAGGCTCGGGGGCGCCTCGAAGAAAACGAGGCTCGACTCGCCCTCGAGGAGGACGGCCGGCGTCGCGCGGAAGTAGTTCTGCCAGAACTCGACGCGGACCTTCGCGAGGTCGCTTCGCGCGATCTCGACGCCGATCTCATCGAGGACGGGCCCGAGCACGCGCGAGCGATCGGCGACGGCCAGCGTGCCGAAGAAGCGCGAGACGAGGCAGTCCTCTTCCGACGTTCGCTTGTTCAGCTCGGCGGCGAAGATCGACACGCGACACCCTCCTTTTGTCCTGGCGGAGTGGAACGCAACACTTGGGGGCAATCCGTGTGCCGGGCGGTGGCGCTCCAAACGAGATCAATCCGGATCGAATCGCGCGCGATTCGATGGCGTGGCCGGCCGCCGCGCCGCGCTCTGCAACGCGGCGATGCGCAATCGATGAACGCTCGCGCGGGTTCAGCGCCCCGGTCGCGGCCGTGCTCCGGGCGGCCGGGATTCGGGCCCCGCGCCGAACCAGATCGGGCTCGACCAGGCGGTCTCGCCGTCGACTTGGACGGCGCGCGCGTACGTCCACGAGCCGGCGCGCTTCGGGCCCTCGTCCACGAACGCGAAGGAATCCTCGAGCGCCGCGCACGGCTTCCGCGCGAGGAGGCGCCCGTCGCGGATCAGGTCGATCCGCTCGATCGGTTCGGAGCCGACGACGCGGACGCGAAACGTCACGGCGCCGCGAAGTGCGGGCTCGGCGAGCAACTCGCCGCCCATCTGCGTTCCGTCCGCGTCGAACTCGAGGAGGATCCGCGCGCCGCTCGTCGCGAACACTCGTCGCGCGCGGAGCGCTTCCCACACCGCGGCGCGCGTCCGCGCCGACGCGTACACGCCGGCGAGACCGCCGAGCGTGTTGCCGTAAGGCTTCCCGGGATGGCCGGTGTGGCCGTCGCCGGAACCGATGAATCCGAGCCGATGGCCGCGAGCGAGCGCGTCGAAGACGTACGACCCGGACTTCGCATCGCGCACCTCGTTCGGGCAGCCCGGAGATTCCGACGACCCGTGCGCCGAAGAGATCTCGACGAGCATCTCCCATCGCGGCGGCGGCGTGATGCTCCAGTCCGTAGCGGCGGGCTCGCCGGCCGGGTGATGCGCGATCGTCATCGCCGAAAGCCCGAGCGAATCGAGCGCGGCCCACAGCTCGTCGGGCGTGTCGCTCACCGAGTCGGCGACGGAGAGGAGCGCCCCGTCCGCCCCGCCGAAGTAGACGTTGCGGTGACCGCTCGGCCAGTTGGTCCACTCGTAGCCGACGAACGTCACGAACGAATCGGGCGCGTTCGCGTCGTCCGCCGCCGCGACGATCTCGCGCCACGCCTCCGGAGGGAGCGGCCGGAGCCCGTGGTGGTCGTGATCCGTGAGCGCGCAGATGTCGAGATTCGTCACGTCTCTCGCGTAGCGATAATAATCGCGCGGCGTCCCCGTCCCGTCGGAGAAGCCGGAGTGGCCGTGCAGGTCTCCCCAGAGAAGGATCGGAGATTCGGGCGAGCCGCTCGGCGAGATCGCCGCGCCGATCGAATCGCGCCGCACGACGATCGGTGGCGATTCGGCGCGGAGACCGCGATCTCTCTCGACGGCGCGAATCCTCCGCGGCCCCTCGCCGAAGAGCGTCACCTCGAACGACCGGGCGCCCGAGTCCGCGGCTGAAATCTCGATCGTCGGCGGCAAGCGCGCAGCGGGGTCGTCCGACTCGAGCGCCACGGTCCCGAGCGCGCCGGTGGCTCGATTGTCGAACGGGTCGAGGAACGCGACCGTCGCGCGGAACGGCTTGCCGGGCCGCGCAGTCGCCCTTCCGTTCACGACGAGGCGCGTCGGGTCGCGCGGCGTGATCTCGACCGCGGGCGAGCGCGCGATCTCGGCGAACCGGCCGTCCCCGTCTCCGTCGACTTTGACGACGAACTCTTGCGACCGCTCCGCGTACAAGTCGGCCTGCGCGGCCGCTTCGGCGTGCTCTCCGCCGCCCGTGTCGCCGTACGTGAGAACGAGCGTGTCGCCTGCGGCGAGCGGCTTCTCGAGCACGGTCACGACGACGTAGTGGAGGGTCGACGCGCTGACGGCCAATCGGACGCGATCTCCGCTCGTCCGAACGGTCGTGTAGCCGGGCGAGTCGGGCGATTCTGTCTGCGGAACGCTCCAGCCCCAATACGGTGAAACTTGTATCACGACCCCGCCGCCGATCTGGATGCCGGACGAACCGGCAACGTACCGAATCCGCCAGGTCCCTCGGCTCCCCGCGAGGACGGCGGTCGCCGGATCGATCTCGGCCACGCCGGTGCCGTCTCCGATCCCGACGGGAGTGTTGCGGCCGTGTCCGATCGGGAGCGTCGCGATGACGAACCGCCCGACGACAAGGAGGGCGAAGAGCGCCAGGAGCGCGGGGAGCGGGTGTCTCCGCAAGAGCGGCGCCGTCATCGCCGCTCGACGCTATCCGAGCGACGCGCCTCGCGCAACGAGCATCGCGCGCTCGCTTGACGACCTCCGGACCGCAGGCTACGATGTCGCCTTCGCCTCACGGTCGGCCGAGCGCGTGCCGATGATTCGCGCAGAGCCGCCACATCCCGATCGATTCCGCCCCGACACCGAAGGAGATCGTCCCGCCGCATGCACCGCACTCGACTCGTCATCGCGCTCGGTCTCGGCCTCGCTCTCGCTCTTGCCGTCGTCGTGCTTCGGCATCCGCTCGCGCCGAACGCCAGCCCCGCGAAGAAAGTCGTCGTCCTCGGGTTCGACGGCGCCGATCCCGACCGGATCCGCGCGATGTGGGCGAACGGCGAGCTGCCGAACCTCAAAAAGCTCGCGGACCGCGGGTCGATGATGGACCTCGCGACGACGATACCGCCCGAATCGCCGGTGGCGTGGGCCTCCTTCTCGATCGGCGCGAATCCCGGCAAGCACGGGATCTACGACTTCCTCAAGCGCGACCCGAAGACCTACTTTCCCGGGATCGCGACGGCCGACGTCGTGAAGCCGAAGTTTCTCTGGGGATTTCTGCCGATTAAGCCGCCGAAAATCACGAACCTCCGCCGCGGAACTCCGTTCTGGCAGATCGCGGCGAAGCAAGGGGTGCGCGCGATCGCATACCAGATTCCGGTGACGTTTCCGCCGGAGGATCTCCCGAACGGATTCATGTTCGCTGGGCTCGGCGTGCCCGACATCCGCGGGACGCAGGCCACGTTCCAGTACTACGCGACCGACCTCTCGGGAAGCGAAGCGGTCGACACCGAAATGGGCGGGAAGCTGATCGCCGTCTCCGAGACGGGCGGCCGGATCGAAACCAAGGTCGTCGGGCCGTGGAACCCCGTCGTCAGTCAGAAGAAATCGGACGTTCAGAAGAAGATCGCGAAAGTGCGCGGAGCGATCCGCGAAGCGAAGGACGCGGGCGACAGGAATCGCCTCTACGAAAAGAAGAAGTCGCTCGAGGCGGAGTTGGCGAAGCTGAAAGGCTCCGACGATCTTGTCCTTCCGGTCGTCTTCACTGTCGACCACGCGGCGCGCGCCGTCGACATCGCGCTCGACGGCCAGAAGAAACGCGCCGTCGAGGGAGAGTGGAGCGATTGGTTCGAAGTCAGATTCAAGGTCACGCCGATCGTCGCCGTTCGCGGCATCTGCAAGTTCTATCCGGTCGAGCTGGGCGATCGAGTGAAGATCTACCTCTCGCCGATCGACTTCCATCCGATCCACCCGCCGTTTGCGTTCACGTCGCCGAAATCGCTCGCGAAGGAGATGTACGACGTCTGCGGTCCGTACAAGTCGCGCGGCTGGCCGGAAGAGACGGCCGGCCTAAAGGAAGAGCGGATCGGCGAGGAGCCGTTCCTCGAGGATCTGAAGCAGATCATGGACAACCGCGAGAAGATGACGTTCGAGCTGATGGACAAGAAACCGTGGGACCTGTTCGTGTCGGTGTTTTCCGAGACGGACCGGATCCAGCACATGATGTACCGGCTCGTCGACCCGACGCACCCGAGGTACGACTCGACGCTCGCCGCGGCGTACGGCGGCTCCGTTGACGCGATCTACCGGCGGATGGACGAGATCGTCGGCAAGACGATGGACCGGATCCCCGAGGACGCGACGCTTCTCGTCCTGTCCGACCACGGTTTCAATTCGTTCCGCCGTGGCGTGAACGTCAACACGTGGCTCGTGCGGAACGGTTTCATGTCGCTCGCCGGGATGGAAAATCCGCAGATGAAGCTCGACGACCTGTTCGGCGGCGGCGACTTCTTCAAGAACGTCGATTGGTCGCGGACTCGCGCGTACTCGATCGGGCTCGGCCTTGTCTTCCTGAACGTGAAGGGACGCGAGGCGCAGGGAATCGTGCCGGCCGAGGACGCGCCGGCGCTCAAGCGCGAAATCATCCAGAAGCTCGAAGCGTTTCAAGACCCCGAGACGGCGGCCCGCGTCGTGCGCCATGCTTACGACGGGGCCGAGATCTTCAAGGGACCGTACGTCGCCGACGCACCCGACATCGTCATCGGGTTCGACGAAGGCTACCGCGTCTCGTGGCAGACGGCGCTCGGAGGGATCCCGCGCGAATTGGTCGTCGCGAACTTGGACAAGTGGAGCGGCGACCACTGCTCGATCGACGAGGAGATCACGCGCGGCGTCCTGTTCTCGCGGCGGCCGGTCACGAAGTCGAACCCGCACATCGTCGACCTCGCGCCGACGATCTTGCGCGACCTGGGTGTCTCGCCGGCGGCCGAGATGGACGGCGCGCCGCTCTACTAGCTGAAGCGGGCGGGGATTCGTTCCCTGGGCCGTCGGCGTGAACGCTCCGACCGGACGCGCCCGCGACGCGATCAGGCCGTTTCGCCGATCGCGGAACGCGCCGCGTCGGCCGAGCCCGGCTCGTCGGCTCCGAGCTCCATCGGGATGCACGCCGCGGTAGCGTCCGGTCGCGCGGGGATCCGAAACCGGGTCATCTTCTTCGCAAGCCCCTGACGCGTCATCCCCAGTTCGCGCGCGGTTCGGCTCTTGTTCCATCCGTACCGCTCGAGCGCCTCGCAGAGGAGCGATCGCTCGATTCCGACGAGCCGCTCGCGGAGTCGGCCGTCGCACGGGGCGCTCGCCGTCCGGGCCTCGGACCGCTCGCCGCCGCTGGCCTCTCCCCGGCCGACCGAGGCGGAGCCATACGGCATCGGGCTCAACCGCTCGCCGCCGAGGCCGCCGGGGGCTCCGTTCGAGCGGACGCGCTCGGACAACGCGGCGCGCCCGACGGCCTCCCCGCCGGCGTGGAGGGCGACGACTCTCTCCATCTCGTTGCGGAGCTCGCGGATGTTACCGGGCCAACGGTAGGAGCAGAGAGCCGCCAGCGCGTCGTCGGCTAGGCGCGGCCCGCGCCGGCCGGCGCGCGCCGACGCGCCGGCGAGAAGTTGGCGTGCCAGCTCGGGGATCTCCTCGCGCCGTTCGCGCAGCGGCGGGACGCGAACTCGTACGACCGCAACCCGGTAGTAGAGATCCTCCCGGAAACGGCCGTCGACGACGGAGCGCTCGAGGTCCCGGTTCGTCGCGGCGATCACGCGGACGCTTGCACGCCGCGCGTCGTTCTCGCCGAGGCGCCGGTATTCGCCGTTCTCCAAGACGCGGAGGAGCTTCGCCTGGACTCCCGCCGTCATCTCGCCCAGCTCGTCGAGGAAAACCGTTCCGCCGTCCGCCGCCTCGAAAATCCCGCGCCGATCGCGGAGCGCCCCGGTGAACGCTCCGGCGACGTGCCCGAACAATTCCGCTTCGGCGAGCGCATCCGGTATCGCGGCGCAATTTCCGACGACGAACCGCCGGCCGGCGCGAGGCCCCCACTCGTGAAGAGCGCGCGCGATCAGTTCCTTCCCGACGCCGCTCTCGCCCTCGATGAGGACGGGGACGGGCGATTCCGCGAGCCGCCGCACCTCGTCGACGACCGAGCGCATCGATTCGCTTCGAGTGATCAGAAAAAGGGGATCGCGCCTCGACCGCTCCGGCATTCGCCTCCGTCGCGGCGCCCGCGCGCCGCGGATGCGGACGGGCAACAGACGTGCCACCGCGCGACGCCGACGGAAGCGCGGCCGCGCCACGCCGTCGGCCGCGTCGCCGCGGTCGATCCCGGCGAGCGCGGCAAGAGGCCTTTACTCCAGAGTCGAGTCGCTCGGCGCGGGCGCGGCCGCCCCGGAATCCGGCCCGACGAGTCCGGACAAATCGCGCGGCACGATTCCGAGCGATGAGGTTTTGCTGGTCGGGGCCTTCTCGCCGGCGACGATTCGGCGGCGCAGCTCGCGCGCCCGAAACGCCATCTCGTCTTCCTCGACGCGATACACGAGAAAACTGTCGATGTGCGAAACGGCGCGCGCCGAATCGTCGAGGAGAAAGTAGGATTCTCCCACGCAGAGCCAGTTGAGCTCCTCGTCGGGCTTGACCGCCAACGCGATCAAGAAGTCCTCGAGGCCGCCGAGAAAGTCTCCCTGCAAGACGCGCAAGCGCCCGCGGTTGACGCGTCCATCGTAGTGGGTCGGATCGACTTGGAGAAGCTGACTCCACTGCTCGACCGCGAGCGGGACAATCCCCATCTGGGCGTACGCGAACCCGAGGTTGTAATGCGCCGAGACGTGCGTCGAGTCGAGCCCGATCGTCTTGACCCACTCCTGCATCGCCCGCTCCCTCCGGTTCGTCGAAAGGTAGGCGATACCGAGCCAGTAGTGGCCGTCGGCGGAGGACGGATCCGCCTTCAGGACGCGGAGCCACTCGTCGATTGCCTCGTTGCCGTCGCCGTTCTTCGTGAGGGCGAGCGCGAGAAAGCGCCGGGTCTCCGAATCGCCGGGACGACTCCGGAGCGCGCTCTTGAGCTTCGGAATCGCCTCGGTCAACTTTCCCGATTCGTACAGCGCGATCGCCTCGTTCCGCTGCTTCCCGGAAATGAGTCCGCACCCGGCGACTCCGGCCGCGAGAAGGAGCGCGACGGCGGCGAGAGCCGCCGACGAAGGCGGGCCGAGGCGGGAGCGCGGCTCGGGATCGCGGGGGCGCGGCCGCGCGATCGGGTCACTCACCCCAGATCAGCCTCTGCACGATGATCAGGACGGCGAGGATGCCGAGCGCCCAGAGGAGAGTCGGGACGTCGAGGCGGTCGTCATCATCCTTCGGCGCGGACGCCGGCGCGGCTTCCCGTTGACGCGAATCTTTCTTCGTCATCGATTCTCCCGGGGACTGCGAGACGGCGAGGATTATGGGAACGGGGCGCGCGAGCTGTCAACGGCGAACGGCGTCAGCGCCGGCCGCCCGGCCGGGCGTCGCCGAGGGCGCGCTGGACGGCGCGGATTTCCGCGACGGCCGCGCGCATCGCGCGGAGACGCTCGAGTCGCTCCGGACGGTCGGCGCCGCGGCCGAATCTCTCGCGAAGGCCGCGGAGCCCGTCGGCGCGTTGGCGGAGGGGACGCACCTCCGCCTCGAACGTCGCGTGAATCTCCTCGACCAGAAGGAGGACTGCGGGCGGCGGCGCGAGCGCTTCGATCTCCGTTCGCGTCGTTCGCGCTTCCTCCCCGAGGCGGATCAAATTGCGGAACGTTCGGTCGAGCTCGATCTCCCGGTGCTCGCCCTCCCCGATCAACCGCTGGATCTCCGCGAGGCTCCGGGCGATCTCCTCGCCGATGGCGATCGTCTCGGCGAGCTTGCCCGGCTCGGCGCTGAGGACGTCGACGATGTCGGCGCCGCGCGCGACGCGGGCCGCGAGCCCGTCGAGCCAGACCCGGTCGAGCCGCGAGTACGCGACGTCGGCGCGCTGGACCGCCTCACGAACGAGGCCGACGTTGTCCCTCTTGAGGAATCGCGCGAAGTCCTCGACGGCGTCCCGGTAGCGCGCGACGTCGCCGCGGCCTCCGACGCCCATCTGCCGGCGGATCCGGAGGAGCCGCCGCACGGCGCGGATCAGACGCTCGGGGTCGCGCTCCGGGCTCACGCCGAGACGCCGCAGTCCCGCGTCCTCGGACGAATCGTCCGGCCGCTCCGCGGGCGGTGGCTGCGCGAACGCGGCCGCCGCACCGAGACCGTCCGGCGCGCACGCGAGGAACGCCGCGAGGAGCAGCGTGATGTGACTACCGCGTCGCACGGTCCCCCTCCTCGTCGGGCGCGGCCGCCGCGTCGTCCGGTTCGTCATCGCCGTCCGGCTCCGCGGGCGACGCGCCGCCGGCCGGCGCGAGCCCGAACTTCTCGATCCGGTAACCGAGCGCCCGCCGCGTCAGCCCCAACAGCCTCGCGGCCGCCGTCTTCCGCCATCCCGTCCGCGCGAGCGCCTGGACGATGAACTCGCGCTCCACCTCTTCCAAGACGATTCCCGACACCGGGAGAGGGAACGCGCTCTCTGACGCGGGCCGCGCCACGATCCGCTCCGGCAAGTCCTCGAGTCCGATCGTGTCGCCGCGCGCGACGAGCGCCGCCCTCTCGAGGGCGTTCTCGAGCTCCCGAATATTCCCCGGCCAGTGATACCGCGCGAAGAGATTCATCACGTCCGCGGTCACGCCGCGAATCGGTCGCCGCGCCGTGCGGTTCAAGCGGTCGAGGAAGTACGACACGAACGCCGGGAAATCCTCCGGCCGCTCCCGAAGCGCGGGGATCTCGATCGTCACGACGGAGAGACGGTAGTAGAGGTCCTCGCGGAATCGGCGTTCGCGGACCGCCGCCTCCAGGTCGACGTTCGTCGCCGCGATGATCCGCACGTCGACGTCGATCTTTTCCTTCCCGCCGACGCGAACGATCCGCTTCTCCTGAAGGACGCGCAGGACCTTCGACTGAACGGAGAGGCTCATGTCGCCGACCTCGTCGAGCAGGAGCGTCCCCCCCTCCGCCTGCTCGAATTTCCCGTCGCGTTCGTCGACGCCCGTCGCGACGCGCTTCTCGATGCCGAACAGTTCGCTCTCGAGGAGGGTGTCGACAAGAGCGGCGCAGTTGACTTCGACGAACGGCCGTCCGCGCCGCGGACTGTGGTCGTGGATCGCGCGGGAGATGACTTCCTTCCCCGTTCCGCTTTCGCCGCGGATCAGAATCGTCGACGTCCCGTCGACGATCCGCGGGAGGAGTTCGTACACCTTCTGCATCTTCGGGCTCCGACCGACGACGATGTCGTCGAACACGAGCCGCTCCCCGGCGGACGGCGCCGGCGCCGCGAGCCGATCGGGGCTCTTGTTCGCGAGGCTCCGCGCGATCGCGCGGATCTCCGCGAGCTTCACCGGCTTGATCAAGTAGTGGTACGCGCCCAGGTTGAGGGCCTCGGCGCCGAGCTCGATCGTCGCGAACCCGGTAATCAGGACGAAGTGCGTGGCGGGCCTCGTCCTTTTCACGTCGCGGAGCAGGTCCATCCCCGCCATGTCGCGCTCCATCCGCAGATCCGAGATAACGAGATCGTAGGCGGTCTTGGCGACGCACGCCTTCGCTTCCGCGAGGCTCCCCGCCGCGTCGACCGCGTGGCCGTCGTCCTCGAGAGATTTCTTGAGGAGGGCCCGCATCTTTTCTTCGTCATCGGCGACGAGAACGCGCATCGCTGTCTCCTTCATACCGAGGCGGCCGGGAATCCGACGCGAACCGTCGTTCCCTTCCCGAATCTCGATTCGACGTCGAGGTAGCCGCCGACGCCGGTCACGATTCCGTGTACGACTGAGAGGCCGAGGCCCGTTCCGCCCTCTTTCGTCGAGAAGAACGGGTCGAGGACTCGGTCGCGGACCTCGGCCTTCATCCCGACGCCGTCGTCCGCGATCGCGATCTCGGCAAATCGGCCGGCGGGGCTTTTCGGCCCTCCGTTCCCGAGCGGAAATCGCGGGCGCGCGGGCGCGATCTCCCGGACGCGACCGGTGACGACGAGCGTCCCGCCGTGGCGCATCGCCTCCCGCGCATTGAGGAGCAGATTGAGGAAGACCTGCCGCGCCTCCGCGGCGTTCCCTCGCACGGTCGGAAGGTCCGCGACTTCGGATGAGACGCGGATCCCGCTCCGCGCGAAGTCGGGCTCGACTTGCTGCAGGCACTCGCGCAGCGTCGCCGCGACGTCCGCGACGCCGGACGGCCCGCGCGCCGGTCGCGCGAACGCGAGAAAGTTGGAGAGGAGCTGATCGAGCCGGTCGACCTCGGACACGATCGAGTCGAGCATCCCGCGCTTCGGGTTCGACGACGGGATCTCGTCGGCGAGGAGCTCCGCGGTCCCGCGGATGATCCCGAGCGGATTCCGGATCTCGTGCGCGACGCCGGCGGCCATCGTGCCGAGCGCCGTCAGCTTCTCTCGATGCCGGCGCTCCTCCTCGGCCGAAACGAGCGCCCGCACGGCGCGGTGGAACAGCAGCGCGACGAACCCGGCGAACAGGACGCTCGCCGCGGAGAGCGCGAGAAGGAGCCGCCGGAGAACCCGCGCGCTCTGGAGGAACGAAGCGCTCGCGTCGACCGCGAGCATCGCGAAGACGTCGCCCGTCTCGTCCGAGACCGGCACGTACGCGCTCTTGAACGTCTCGCCGCCGACGGTGTAGAGCGGGGCGTGGACCGGCTCGCCTCCGACGACCGCGTCGAGGTCCGGGGCGTCCGCCGCGCGGAGCGGCAGATGCTCTGCGCCGACCGCATCGGCGCCGCCGGCCTCGGCCAGGACGACGCGATCCGGGGAGAGCAGGGCGAGATTGTCGAGTTCGTACCGGTCGAGGTCGGCTGTCAACCCGGCCGAGAGATCCTCGCGCTCCCCGGGAGTGCCGATCCCGCGCGCGAGATTCCGGGCGGTCGAGATGTCGAGCGTCGAGGCCACGCCTTTTCCGATCGACACGAGGTGCCGGCCCAGGTCTTCCTCGAGGAGCGTCGTCGCCCGGCGGTACAGGAACCAGCCCGTGCCATTCAGGAGTGCGACCATCGCGAGCAACAAGAGAAGCGTCGCCCGCACCTCTTCCTTCGTGACGGATCGACGCCGCTCGCGAACCGGATCTTCCGATCGAGCCATTTGATTCTGAGGGCCTCCCGAGCGGCCCGGGTCATCCGGGTCTCCCCCCGTCATCGGCAATCGGTGTGCCATCCACAAGCCGGACGGAACCCGCTCGAAATGAACCGGTTAGGCCGGACTCTTGGGTTCGGATCTAGGAGCGAAGTTCGAAGTGTCCAGCCGACCGTTCGAAATGGTACGCCGGGATTCGGATGCGAGCCAGGGGAAAAGCGATCAGGGAGAGAAGCCTCAGGCGGGATGTCCCGCGTCGGCGGCGGTCAGATCGGCTTGAGGTGGAGCCGGTACTCGACGTCCGCTCCGCCCCGGTACGTGTACCGGAGGGGGGGCGCGGTTCGCATGTCGACGAAGTCGGGGCAGCCGATCAGAGGGATATGCCGGCCGTCCATCGGGGAGCAGGAGATCGTGCACTTCATGCAGAGGCGCTCGCACGCCGCGCAGAGACAATGCTCGCAGGGAGTCCGGTCTTCGCGCGGCCGGTCGTCGTCCGACGCCAGCGCGCCGGCAACGCTCACAGATATCGAGAGCTTCCGCATTCCCGGTCCCCTTTCGTTCCGCGAGTCTACAGGCGGGCAGCGACCGCAGTCAACCGCGCGCCGCCGAGCGCGCCGGCGCGTGGGCGGAGATGCCGTCGCGCGGGACCCGTCAGCTTCGGACGATCTCTCGGATCAGCGGCTTGACGTACATGTACCACAAGCCGGACATCATGAAGACGATCGACAACGCGAGGATTGCCGTCACGACCGACTGACCAAACGCGCTCTTCTCGAACTCCTTTTCCTTCACCGGCTCCTCCCCACTGCGACTCTGGCCGCTCGCTCCGGGGCTGATCGGATCCACGGTTGGCGGCGACGATCATCCGCGGGGCGCGATCGTCGAACGACTCTCCCCCGTAATCGCCCCAGAGCCCGATGATACGGAATCCGAGGGCGCCGAGGATACCGGCAAGTTCGTCCCGATCGTACAGCCGCACGCGTTCGACATAGTCCAGGACGGATCGTCCGTACGCGTCGAAGATTTGGACTCGCTTCTCGAGCCGCCGCCCCTCGGCGCCGGCGGCGCGCTGCTCGACGATCCGGAACCCACCCGCCTCACGCTCCGTCGAATAGCCGATCGCGCGGAGCGCGGCGACCGAGTTCGCGAGGTCGAGGACGAGCAGGCCGTCCGGAGCGAGTATGCGCCGCGCTTCCACGAGTACGCCGCGGTCCTCCTCCTCCGTTTCGAAGTAGCCGAAGCTCGTGAAGAGGCTGAGGACCGCGGCGAACCGGCCGCTCCGGAACGGGAGTCGGCGCATGTCGGCGCGGACGAGCCGCGCACGATCGTCGGCCGCGCGCGCGGCCCGCAACAGCGGCTCGGAGAGGTCGAGCCCGATGGCCGGCGCGCCGGCGGCCGCCAGCGCGCGCAGATGACGCCCCGCGCCGCACGCGAGGTCGAGCACTGCGCCCGGCGGGAGAATCGGCTGGACGAGCCGCGCGACCCGCTCGGCCTCGGCATCGTCCCTGTGGCCGTACACGAGCGGATAGAGCGGGCCGAACGCGCGGACGTACCACGGGTCGCCCTTGCCCGGTCCCGCCGCGTCGCCGCCCATCGGCCGCTAGATTCCGCCGGCGCTCCCGTCCCACCAACTCGCCGATCGGTCGGACGCATCGCCGAGAAACGCGAGCGTCCAGTAGGCCGACGTGAACGTCCCCTTCACACCGAGGTAAACGAGCGAGAGAGCGACGAAAGGGACCGCAGGGAGCAGGACGAGGAACGGATCGATGGCGAACAGGAGGAATGCGATGACCGTGAACGGGATCGCCGCGAGGACGAAGATCGTCAGCGCGATGACTTCATTCAGCAGTGAGCCGACGACGATCGAGAACGCCCGGCCCGCGCCGCGGCGCAGCGTCCGAGCCGTCTCCGCGAGCGCGCCGAGCGGACCCTTTCCGTGGACGACGGCCACTCGCGGCGCCCATTGGAAAACGTAGATCGCGCCGAGGGCGAGCAGAAAGTAGGGCGGCGCGAGCGCGACGACGAGCAGGACGGTGACGACGAGCGAACTTCCGAGGGCCTTCCAAAAGAGGAGCGGCATCCCGACGAGAAGCAAGAGCAGGACGAAGAGGAGGAGAAAGATTGCGAGGTAGAGCGCTAGGAGGCGAGCGTAGAATCGCACGCCGGCTGCGGTCGCGGATGAGAGCGACGCGCCGCGCCCCGACTCCGCCTCGCTCACCGCGTGGATCAGCGCGCCCTCGGCGAGGACCGTGAACAGGAGGAACACGAGCCCCAGGAAGACGAGGAAGAGCGCGACCGCGGCCAGGTACGGCGAGAGGGGCCCGACGTCGATCGTGCCGCTCTCGAGGACTCGCGCGAGGTCACCCGTCCCGCCGCCGAAGGAGGAGCTGACGAGGAATCCGAGCAGCCAGAGCCCGGGATGGCGTACGGCGAACGCCGCGGCGCGCGCCAAGAGGGATCCGTAGGAATTCGGCACGGGTCAGTCGGCCGTCTCCGCGCGGACCCACGCCAGGTACGGCCGCAACCCGGAGTCGACGGCGATCACGAGGATCTCCGGCACCTCGTCGGGGTGCAGATCGAGGAGCCGCGCCGTCAGTCGCGCGACGCGGCCCGCGCGCGTCTTCAGTACGAGAAGACATTCCGGCTCCTCGCGGACTCGGCCCTCCCAACGGTAGACGGACGCGGCGATCGGCACGACGCTTCCGCACGCGGCGAGCCTCTCCTCGACGAGCGCGCGAGCGACCTTCCGGCCGGTCGCCTCGTCGGGCACGGTCGCGAGGACGATGCGCGCGAGTCCGCCGCGGGCGAGCGTCCGGCCGGGTCGCCGGCTTCCTGGGCCGCCCCGTCTCGCGGGCTTCGGTCTCGACCGAGGCGCAGCGGTCACGAGAAGACGACTCCCCCGTCACCGTCTTCGACGACTCCAATCCGCCAGCCGCCGTGCCCCCCAGCGGCTAGCCACGCGAGCGCGGCGTCCGCCTCGGCGGCCGGCACGATGACGGCGAGCCCGATCCCCCAGTTCCACGCGCGCAGCGCATCGTCCTCGGGAACCTGTCCCTCGCGGGCGAGGAAGCGAAACAGCGCCGGCTCCGGCCAGGCCGAGCGGGAGAGCCTCGCGCGCCGCCCCGGCGGGAGCGCGCGCGGCAGATTCTCGGGGAGCCCGCCGCCGGTGATGTGCGCGATCCCGCGAACGTCGAAGCGTTCACGCAATCCCGCCACCTCCGCGGCGTACGAGCGGTGCTCCGCGAGGAGGACGTGGCCGAGCGTGGCGTCGAGCCCGCCGTAACTTCGGCCGAGGTCGAGCGCCCGGTCGCGCACAATTCGGCGCACGAGCGAGAAACCGTTCGTGTGGAGTCCGGCCGACGGGAGGCCGAGGATTGCGTCACCCGTGGCGACGCCCGCGCGATCGAACAGGGCGCCCGGTTTCGCGAACCCGACGAGAAATCCGACGAGGTCGTACGCGCCACCGACGTAGACGTCGGGCATCTCGGCCGTCTCGCCGCCGAGGAGCGCGATCCCGTGCGCGCGGCACGCGCCGACGAGGCCCTCGACGACCGCGCGGAAGCACGCCGCGTCGAGCGCGCCGAACGCCACGTAGTCGAGGAAGAAGAGAGGCGACGCGCCCGCGGCGAGGCAGTCGTTGACGCAGTGGTGGACGAGGTCGCGCGCCACGCCGCCGTCGCGGCCGAGTTCCCGCGCGATCAGGACTTTCGTGCCGACGCCGTCCGCGGTCGCGACGAGATGCCCGTCGACGGACGGGACTCGGTACACGCCGCCGAACCCTCCGATCCCGCCCGAAACGTCGGCCCCGTGCGTCGCCTCGAATCGGCCGCGCAGCTCGCCGATGAAGCGCGCTTTTCGCTCGGGATCGACGCCCGCGTCCTGGTACCGCACGGCCCTTCCTCGTCCTCGCCGCGGGCCGGGGCCTTACCGCATGCCGTAGTGCGTGTCGGCCGACGCGAGGTCGGCTTCGTCGAGCGCGAGGTCTCCCGCCTCGAACAGCCGCTGGACGATCAGGACGACGCGTTCGTCGAACTGCCGCCCCGCGCCGCGAACGAGCTCGCCGATGGCGGCTTCCGGCGTGAGCGCTTTGCGGTACGGCCGGTCGGACGTCATCGCGTCGAACGCGTCGAGCACGCCGACGATCCGCGCGCCGATCGGAACCTCGTCGCTCGCGAGCCCCTCCGGATAGCCGAGGCCGTCGGGCCGCTCATGGTGCGACGCCACGATCCGCTCGACGTCCTTGAGGAACTTCACGCGGCGGATCATCTCGCCGCCGACCTTAGGGTGCATCCGGAGAATCTGCTCCTCCGCCGCCGACAGGCCGCCCGGCTTCCGCAGAATCTCGTCGTCCACGCCGATTTTCCCGACGTCGTGCAACAGCGCGGAGCACTGGATGATCTCGACCGTCCGCTCCGGGAGGTTCATTGCGCGGGCAACCCGGACGGCGTACTGCGACACGCGGTACGAATGGCCGCGAGTGTAGGGATCGTTCGCGTCGATCGCCGATGCGAGGATCGACACGATGCCGCGGTTCGCGTCGCGCAGCTCCATGTACAGCTTAAACGTGTACCGGACGACGAGGAGCTGAACGAACAGAAGGAGAACGCCCCAAATCCCGATCTTCTCGAGGACGAGCGCGACGAGAAGGCCGAGCGGCAGGAACGCGACGAGATGGACGAGCTCCCACTGGAAGTTCGACTGCCAGATCCGCCTCCACGAGAGGCGTTCCGTCAGCCCGACCGCGACGGAAACGAGCGCGGTGTTCAAGAAAAAATACGCGCACGACGCGGGCAAGAGCGGAAGAGCGGCGTGGCCGGCGGTGAGGTCCGCGCCGATCGGACCGCCGAGCGCCCTGTAGATGAGGCCCGCCGCGCCGATCGAGAGAGCGATCTGCGCGCTGTTGAACAGGAGCTTGTACCACGGGTCGCGCCGCACGACGCCCCGCGTGATCAGCGTCCCGAGGACGCCGATTTGGACCGCGGCAGCCGGACCGAGAGCGAGGATCGCGGCGAGGTCGAGGACGGACGAGACGGAGGCGGTCGCGCCGCCCCGCGGGAGCGGCATCGGCGAGACATCGACGACGCAGACGAGCGCGAGCCAGACGAGCGCCGTTGCGATCGCGCCCTTCCCCACTGGGAGATACGGCTGGGGCGCGACGATCCACGCCGCGAGCCCTCCGCCGAGGAGGACAACGAGGATCACGTACAGCCGGAGCGAGCGGGGCAGGTGGCTCACGATCGTGTCTTCCATCTTCGAGCTCGAGGCGACCGGCGCCGGATGCTGATTACCACCAGTTCTTGAATGGAAAGGTGTTCAACTCTCCGACGAGAACCCCGATGGTTTCCAAGAGTGCGACGATCATCGGCATCGACCCCCTTCCAACGCTCCGGGTTTTCCCCGAAGTCGGGAGAGAAGATGGACGCTCCGCTCTGTCTCACTCCGCTTCGCTCGACCGCTCAGGATCTCGCTGGCGCCGGTCCGACCTCGTACTCGATAAACTCCCTTTCCTTCAGGCGGCCGCTGAACCGGTTGACGGCGTCCAGCGTCGCGAAGATGACGGCCTGCTGCGGGTCGCGGCCCACGAACGTGGAACCGAGAAGGTGGACCGCCTCGCGGCCGATGTGGTACCCAACCGAGACGAGAACGGCCTCGCGCTGCGCGACGTGGACGAACGAAATGTCGTCGAGCGCGAACGACGGGCCTTCCTCGAAGCAATGCATGATCGCGCGGAGAGTCGCCTCCGCGACGGACCGGTACGCCCCGGGGCCGGCCGCGGGGGTCGATGAATCGCCGAACGTCCGGATCGGTCCGCGGAAGAGCTCGACCCGCGCCTGACAACCGGCTCCGCTCACCTGCAAGTTCATCCCGGCGAACCGGAGCCGCGACACGGACGCTGATGCGGAGCACGGCTCCGACGAGAGCGTGGGACGCGCCGCCGATGCGCCACGCGGCGTCCGGTCGGGGCGGCGACGCGCGGCCGCCGCGATCTCCGCGATCACGTCCGCGGCTGAATCCGAGGTCCTGCCGCCGTCCTGGCCGCTCCCGTCGTGGGCGTCCTCGTCGTCGATCGACGCGACGCTGATCTTCCGATGGTCGACCTTTATGCCGAGTTTGTTCAGAAGCGTCGACTCGACGTCTCGCACGATCTGCTTCGGGTGTCGTCCCGCCGTGGCCATCACGTGGATCTCGGCGACGCCGCCCGACGCGTCGAGCACGATGTGGGAGGAGGTCACGCCGCGGAGCCGGTTGAGCATCGCCTCCGCTTCCCGGTACTCAGGAG
>Ga0247727_10000925_pt1 | contig 71459 bp, 58 predicted proteins | sample WisWelCaveWW1625_FD_202498 | JGI IMG/M metagenome (GOLD analysis project Ga0247727, IMG submission 202498) | Biofilm microbial communities from Wishing Well Cave, Virginia, United States - WW16-25 | ecosystem: Environmental > Aquatic > Deep subsurface > Groundwater > Cave microbial mat | place... | reverse complement strand
CCAAGGAGGATCCGTCAGACAAGTGAGGCCCGACAGCGTCGCTGCGCTCCGACTCCCTGATCGGCTTCGTCGGAACACGTGATCGCCTTCGCTCGGAATCGCTGTTCGAAATCGTCGGAATCCGCACGTCCGCGCTCATGTCGGCCGGGTGACGCTTTCCGTGGAAGAGAACGTAGCGCTTCGCCCACGCAACATACGCTTTCTCGGTTCGCGCGCTGTAGTGGCGCGTGCGGATCGTATCGCGGATCCGATCTAGTAGCTTCGGCGACGTTGACGCGGTCGGCCGATGCTCGTCGGCTGCCATAGCCGCAAGCAGGGCACTACCGGCCGTGGCCGGCAATGCGTGGGATGTGATGGAACGCGGGCTGACTAGAGCAATGCCTTGACGGACGATTTCGAAGCCGGCTTTTTGCAATGCCCGGACAGCGTCCAGATGACTGACGCCCGGGATCTTCGGCACGACTACACCGTGATTTAGATCTCGCGGACGTCCTCGTCGCGAAGCTGCTCATCAACGACCGATTGATAGTCGTGAATCGCAGCTTTTATGTTCTCGATCGCTTCCGCTTCCGTGTCGCCCTGCGACCAGCAACCAGGCAAGCCCGGCACGGAGACGCTGAAGCCTTCTTTTGAACTGTGTAGTGCGATCCGGTAGCGCATGGATACCTAGAGCGAACTTGCGAGATCGAGTTCGCGTCGTGGCTACACCTGCTTCGGTCGCTCTGTGAGCGCGTCGTTCAGCAGCTTGCGAGCGCCGTAAGCGACGAGACCGGGGAACAGTCGGTGCACGAGGTAGCCGATCCGCGCCGACCTCGGCGTGACGATGAGCGCAAGGTTTTTTTCGACACCGCGGAGCGTGTCCTCGGCAAGCCGATCTACCGGATACGGCGCGCCGCCGAGGCGAGTGAGATAGCGACGGATGTCGGGGCGCCACGATTGCGGCAGGTCCGGCGGATTGTTCGAGTCGAGGATCGGCGTATCGACCGCAGACGGGCAGAGCGCGCTCACACCGACGCCGAAGTTCGCCGCTTCGGGCCTGAGACTCAGGCTGAGGCCGACGACTGCGTGCTTCGTCAGCGCGTAGGGCGCGAGCAGACCACCCGGCACCAGCCCGGCAACCGACGCGGTATTTACGATGTGGCCGCGCCGCTGCTTTACCATGATCGGGTATGCGGCGACCACGCCGTGCACCACGCCGCGGATGTTGATGTCGATGATACGGTCGTAGTGCGCGACCGTGAGCTCGTGGGCTTCGCCGCCGACTCCGATGCCTGCGTTGTTGAACACGTAGTCGAGCCGGCCGTTCTCGGCGGCCGCACGCTCGATCACCTCGCGCACGGCGTCGGCGTCACGCACATCTAGCGCCGCCCAGCTTGCGTTCGCTCCGAGAGCCTTCGCTTCCTTCTCGACGCCGACTGCGTTGACATCAGTCATCCACACCCGCGCGCCCCGCGCGATCATCGCCTTCGACAGCGCAAGGCCGATTCCGGACGCAGCGCCGGTCACAACTGCGACGGATCCTTTCCAGCTGCTCATGAGCTTCGATTCCGCCATGCTCCGAGCTTCCTCCGTTGGTGTAAGACAGCGACGATCACGACCGACCCGGCGTCGGCCACGAAGTATACCGCGTAGGGGAATCTTCGTAGCAGGGCGCGGCGCATACCGAAGCCAATCTCCGGAAACTGTTCAGAGCTGTCGAACACGCGCTCGAGCAACAGATCCAGCTCGAGAAGAAGCTCGATTCCTAGGCCCGGCCGTTTCCGTTCGTACCACTGTGAAGCTTCTCGAAGATCTGCCTCCGCGGATGGACGAAGGCGTGGGCGCAAGCTCATCCGCGACGCTTGCGTTCGCGACCTGACAGATCTCGCAGCAGCTCGTCGCGGATTTCCGGCCACGGACGCGCGGCGTCGCCATCGCTACGGTACTCAGCTAAACGCTCGCGAAGAATCTGCCGGTGCCACTCAGGCACCGCTACATCGTCAGGAGAAGCGACGATCCTATCCCAGAGAGCCTCGACGTAGTCGAGTTGCTCGTCTACCGGTAGGTCATCGAAGCCGGGAGGCGGTACTGGAAGAGGCCGACCCATCGCTTCCGAGGTTACTGCAACTCGCGCGGCTCGCCAAGCCGAAAGTCACAACCAGGACGCAAGCATGGATCGAATATTACTACTTTGCACCCGCAACTCCGCTGCCCACAAGCTTGTCGACCTCCCCACACGCATAGCCGAGCTCGCCGAGAATCTCGCGCGTGTGCTCGCCGAGCAAGGGCGGCGGAAGGCGTACCGACGCAGGCGTCCCATGCATTTTGAGAGGCGGTGCCGTGACGTTGACGGTTCCGAGCTTCGTGTGCTCGACCGGAACGATCATCTCGTTGTGACGAACTTGCGGGTCGGCCACCACGTCGGGGATCTCGTGGATGGGGGCGGTGAGCACGTCGGCCGCAATCAAGCGGGCGAGCACGTCGTCGCGATCCAAGGCGGCGCAGCGTGTAGCAATCAGCGCTTCGAGCGTGCCCTCGTCGGCGAGTCGGGATTGGATGGTCGAAAAGCGTGCGTCACCAGCCCAATCGACTTCGAGTGCTCGGCAGAGATTCCGGAAGAACTTGTCCGACGGGCAGGTGATGACGATTCCTTTGCCGTCACGGCAGGTCCAGACGCCAGACGGCGAGAAGTACTGGCTTCGATTCCCCGTGCGCGGCGTTACCTCGCCGGTCAAAGCATAGGCGCCGAGCCCGCTAGCCATCGCGTGCACGAGCACGTCGAGCAGCGACACGTCGATGCGTTGCCCCTGCCCCGTCTGCTCCCGCACTCGCAGAGCGGCGAGCGCACCCGTACAGACCGTGAGCGATGTCATCGTATCCACCATCGGCACGGTCACGCGGACGGGCGGTGCGCCCGGGTGACCGTTCAGCGACAACAGACCCGCGTAGCCTTGCGCGAGAAAGTCGATGCCCGGCCGCCCGGCGTAAGGCCCGTCCGGCCCGAACGCGGTGACCCCTATCCAGATGACATCGGCGCGATGCTTTCGCACCGAGTCGTAGTCCACGCCGAGCTTCGAGAGCGCGGGCTCGCGGATGTTGGTGATCAGAATGTCTGTGGTCTTCAAAAGCCGCGCGAAGATCTCCTCCGAGCCGGGCTTGCCGAGATCGAGACAGAGGCTTCGCTTGTTCCGATTGAGCGAGATGAACGGCGAGTGCTCGCCGTCGCGCTCCGGCCCGAGATGCCGGCTGTCGTCGCCGACGTGGGACTCGAGCTTGATGACGTCTGCGCCGAGATCGCCGAGAAGCGTGGCGCCGTAGGGACCGGCGAGCATCGTCGCCATGTCGAGAACGCGGATGCCCTGCAACGCTCCCCTCGGAGGGGACGTCGAAGCGCCGGCGCTCATAGAATCGCGCCGGCGGCCTTGAGCGCGCTCACGTCATCCCACGTGTAGCCGAGCGTTTCCGTCAAGATGATCTCGGTGTCCTGTCCGAGCACCGGCCCGAGGCTCTGAACTTCGCCAGGCGTCTTCTCGAAGGTCACCGGCATGCCGCGAATCGTGACCTCGCGGTCGACTTCGTCGCAGTGCGTCGTCATGAAGTAGCGGTTCGCCCAAGCCTGAGGGTCGCCCGCCAAGTCGGCGAGGTTACCGATCGGGCTCGCCGCGATTCCTTTCGCGCGAAGTGCCGACGTCCAATCGGCAGCGCTCCGCTTCGCGAACACTTCGTCGAGGACGACGGTGAGCGCTTGAGCGTTCTTGCGACGTGCGTCGGCGCTCGCGAAGCGTAGGTCTTTCACCAACGCGTTCGCGCCGATCGCTCCGCAGAACCGCGCGAACGCGTCACCCTCGTCATGTGCACACACGACGAGCCATTTGTCCGATGCTTGATAGCGATTCCAGAGCGCATTCTGCGCTGCGCGACGTGCTTGCTGCTTCAGGTAGCGTGGCTCGCCGGTCGCGAGGTACGCCTGCAAGGTGGGTGCAGCCATGAAGAGCTGCGCACCATAGAGCGATGCATCGAGGAACTGCCCCACCCCGCTCGCTTGCCTCGCGTAGAGCGCGAGCATGATTCCGAACGCGGCCATCATGCCGCCCATCGCGTCGCCCGAGCCCATGCCGAGATAGATGGGAGGCTGGCCGGGCTCGCCGAGGCGGCTCATGATGCCGATCAAGGCCTGCACCGTGAGATCGAAAGACGGCTTCGTCACCCGCCCGAAAGGCCCGTAGCCGCTGCCCATCGCATAGACGAGGCGCGGATTCTTCGCCGAGAGAGTCGCGTAGTCGCACTCCCACTTCTCGAGCGCCTTCGCGCTAAGGTTCGTCAGAAACACGTCCGAGGTTTCGACGAGCTCGTGCATGATCTCACGGCCCTCGGGCTTGTTGAGATCCACGGCCATGCTCTTCTTGTTGCGGTTGATGACGAGGAAGTACTGATTCCAATCACCCACCGGCAGCGCGCGAATGCTTCGCACACCCCGCGCCAAGTCTCCGCCCTTCGTGCTCTCGAAGTGAATCACCTCTGCGCCCAAGTCGGCGAGATGCTGCGCTGCGACCGGCCCTTGGAACCACATCGTGAGATCCACGACCCGAATGCCGTCGAGAATGCCGCTCACGCGATCACCTTCTGCTGCGCGAGCGCGACGATCTCGTCGGCCGCGTAGCCGAGAATGTCCGTCAACACTTCGAAGGTGTGCTGGCCGAGGCGCGGAGCCGTATGCGAGAGCACGGCGGGAGTCTCCGCCATGAAGATGGGGAAGCCGAGCATGCTGGTCTTGCCGAGGCTCGGATCCTCGAGGTCGAGAATGTAGCGGTTGTCGCGCGCCATGCCGTCGTTTCGCGGAAAGTCGTAGGTCTCGATGATGTCGGCCGACATCTGACGCTCGTCGAAGATCTTCTTCCAGTGCGCAGCCGGATGTTTTCGAAACGCGAGGTCGAGGATCTCCATCAACACGAGGCGACCCTCGCCGCAGCGAAGATCGTGAGTCGCGAACCGCGAGTCTGCCGCGTTCATGCCGGTGATCTCGGCGAGCTGAGGCCACCAGCGATCGGTCTCGGGCATGGTGAGCGTCACCCAAAGCCCGTCGCTCGTCGGGTAGTTGGTGCCGCTCATCGGATTGCCGGCGTCGAGACGCGAAGTCGCTTTCAGAAACCGCTCACCGCCGATCGCGAGAAACGCTTGGAGGTCGAGGCTCGCGCCGTACATGTTGCCCGCGAGCAACGACGCGTCGACTCTTTGACCTTCACCGGTCGCGCGTCGATGCATGAGTGCGGCGACCGCGCCGAACGCGAGCATCACGCTCGTGTACATCTGACCGTGACCTGGATAGACGGGCGGCTCACCGGGCTGAGGAAGAATCGGCATCATGCCGGTGCGTGCGGCGGCAAGCTCGTCAAGAGCCGAAAGAGCGGCGTCTGGCCCCTCGGGACCGAAGCCCGAGCCGCGGACGTATATAATGGATACGTTCGATACCCGACTTTGGTCGTAGTCGAGACCGTTTTCGCTCAACCAGGGCGCGGGTTTGTCGGTAATCAGCACGTCGGCGGCCGAAACCAGCTCGTGCGCGATCGATCGACCCGCTTCGCTCGACATGTCGAGCGCCATGCTTCGCTTGTTTCGGTTGGCGAGATCGAAGCGAGAGTTCCACGCGCCGGGCGCCGATCGATCGTCGACGTCTACGAGCTCGCGCGTGGTGGTGTCCGTAGATTCGAGCTTCACGACGCTCGCGCCGAAGTCACCGAGCAGCGCTGCGGCGAGCGATCCCCAAAACGTTTCGGTGACGTCGAGTACGAGAACGTCGTCGAGTGCGCCGCTCATCGTCGTTCTCGGCGTCGCTTCAAATCACCAGCCCCGCGCTTGCACCATGCCGCGTCGCCTCCGCCATGAAGCGCGGTAGCCAGGCCGAGCCTACGAGATAGAGGTCCGGAATGCTGCCGTCGGTCTTCAGCTGGTCGTAGAGATCGTGCTGCGCCACCGAGCCGTACACCAGCACCACGCTGTCGAACCCTTCTACGTGGTAGGTCTTCTTTCCGAAGGATGACACCAGCTCGAGACCGTCTTTCGTGACCTCCCGTAGAACCAGGTTCGGATGGACGATCACGCCGCAGCTCTCCATGCGGGCGAGCACCATGCCGATCGAATAGCGGGCGATCTCGAAGCCCAAATGAACTGACTTGTGAAACACTTCTACGTGTTTACCGCGCTCGGTCAGAAATTCCGCGACACAAGGCGTTTCGTAGTAGTCTTCCTGCGAGACGATGGCGACGCGGCTGCCGAGCATCGTTGCTTCGCCCGACAAGACGTCCCAGGCCTGGTGCACGTGAGGTAAAGCGAGTCCCGCGACGTCGTGGGGCACGCGAGGGAGCGAGCCCGTCGCGATGACGACGGCATCCGGCGACAGCGCCTTGATTGCGTCGATGCTCGCATCGGCCTGGAGTCGCACGTCGACTCCCGTGCGCTCCATCTCGTTCTCCTCGAAGTAGATCTGGTCCTCGAAGTCGATCCGCCCCGGCGCTTTGGATGCAAGCAGCAGTTGGCCGCCAAGACGCTTGCCGCGCTCGAGCAGCGTCACGCGATGGCCGCGCATTGCCGCCACTCGCGCGGCTTCGCATCCCGCGAGCCCGCCGCCGACGACCACCACGCGCTTCTTCCGCTCGGCCGGCTTGTAGTGCTCATTCCAGCGCACCTCGTTGCCGATGACCGGATTGATCGAACACATCGGCGTGTAAGGAAAAGTCTTCGGCTCCGCCGCTTCGTCGATGCAGCGCGTGCAGCTGATGCAACGGCGGATCTCGCTCAGCCGGCCCTCGCGGGCCTTGTTGGCAAACTCGGCGTCGGCGATGCCTGCTCGCACCATACCGACCAGATCGCAATACCCGTCCCTGATCAGATCCTCGGCGAGCACGGGGTCGTTGACGCGCCCTGCGAAGAGGACGGCGACTTTCGGGTCGAGGTCGGCGCGCGCGGCCTTGCCGAACTCCTTGAACTGCGCGTGGCCGTAGTACGACGAGGGCACGTAAGACGGAGCGCCCCAGCAGTGTCCGGCGTCGATGTTCGCGAAGTTGAGAAGGCCGGTCTCGGCGATGTAGTAGAGCATCTCGCGCATCTCGAGATTGCCGAAGCCGCCCTCGCGAAACTCCTGGCCGCCGATGCGTATGCCGAGCGCAATCGAGTCGCCCACACGCTCGCGGATGCGCTCGAGCGTCTTGACCACGAAGCGGATGCGCTGCTGAGGGCCGCCACCCCATTGATCGGTGCGCCGATTCGTCACCGGCGAGAGGAAGCTGTAGCCGAGCGTCTCGTGAGCGCAGTGCATCTCGATGCCGTCTGCGCCTGCGACCTTGGCGACCGCGGCGGCGTCGGCGTAGGTGTTGAGAAGGAACTCGATCTCCGTTTCGCCGAGGACGTGCGGCGCGTAGTCCTGCGCTCCGACGACGGGCACCGCCGACGGCGACCATACGGCGCTGAGATGCGTCAATTGAGCGAGCGCCACGGCGCCCGCGCTGTGCACCTCGTCGTAGAACTTCTTCAAGCCGTCGGCAAAGGCCGGGTATTGATAGGCGGCCGAATGCGCGGCGAATCCGACCGAGAGCCCCACCTCGTCCGGCGCCTCCTCCGGGAACGGAACGTTCAGTAGCCAAGTCTCGCTGCCGATCCAGCCCGTGCCGCCGCGGGCCTTGGCGGCGTGGTGGGCGATGAAGTGGTCGTCGATCATGCCCGGCGTCTGCGACGAGTTGATCGTGTTGGTGGTCTCGCAGATTCGGTTCGGCACCCGCACGGGCCCGACCTGAAAGGGCGAGAAGAGGTGTTTGAAGCTTACCTGGCTCATGTCGGTGAGAGGATCACGATGGCAAAAGGGCGCTCGGTCAGCTTCTGAAAATGGCCCCAAAGCGGCAACAATGCGACCAATCTCGGCCACAGGTCCTTTCGCTCTTTCTCGCTGGCTTCACGGGCGACCGCCGTCATCTTACGACGATCGAGCTGCACGGAGCACTTCGGGTTCGCACGGATGTTGAGAACCCAGGCCGGGTGATGGTCGTAGCCGGCGAGCGACCCTACGATGACCATGTCTTTCCCGTTTTGCAGAAAGACGAGCGGAACCGTGCGCTTCTCGCCCGACTTGCGCCCAATGGAAGTGAGCAGCAGGGTCGGCAGTCCCGACGGCCCTGCTCCGGTCGAGCGACCGTCGGGATCCGCCAGGTAGGCCTCGACATCCGCTTTCGCGTCGCCTCGTATTCGCTCCAACGATGAAGTCTGACCTTTGAGATACTCCCACTGCTCATCGGAGAGGAAGTCGGGCTTCTGCATGTTCTCGCGGCTCATAGCTTGGCGATGATCTCCCCGGCGTAACGCTTCAAGGCTTCTTGCTTTACGGCGAGCGGTGGCTGCACGCGCATGGCCGAAACGCCGAGCTCGGCCTGCATGGCCGGAAGATTCCACGGTGCGACTTGTAAGTCGGTGACCCCCAATTCTTCCAACCGCCGCATGTCGTCCACGGTTTCGGCATCGGGACAATGCAGCATGATGTCGAAGGGCTCTTTCTCACGCCCGAACTCGCGACGAAGCGCGTTCAGCTCGGCGATGGTGCCTTTGATCTCGTTCTTCGTGTGCACGATGCCGATCCACCCGTCACCGTAGCGTGCTGCGCGTTTGATGGCAGGCTTGCTCGACCCGCCCACGTAAATCGGGATTCTCTTTTTCGGCACCGGCGCCATCTGCAGTCGATCGAAGTCGTAGTGCTTGCCGTGGAACTCGACCATCCCGCCTCCAAGCAGAAGACGAATGATCTGAATGGCCTCGTTCTGGCGTGCGCCGCGCGTCGTTTTGTCTTGGCCCAGCCACTTGAACTCTTCCGGCATCCACGCGAGCCCGACGCCGAGCGCAACACGGTCGTTCGAGATCGCTGCCACCGAACAAAGCGCCTTCGCCTCGAGCAAAGGCTGGCGCACTGCTAGCCGAAGTACCGAAGGAAGGAAGCGCAAGCGCTTGGTCACCATGGCCATCGCGGTGATGGCTACCCAGGGGTCGAGTACGGGGATGTCGAGAGGCCAGAAGCGCACGCCGTCTTGCGTATACGGATACGGTGCAGAGGTTTTCTCGGGGAAAAAGGGAGCGTCGGCGACTTGAATGCTGTCCCAGCCCGTCGCCTCCGCCGTCTGGGCAAGACCCACGAACTCGGACGGATCGACCATGAAGATGTGAAATCCGAATCTCATCGAGTCAGCTCGCTCAACTCGCTCATCTCGCTCAATTTGCGCGGCCGAGGAGACCCCGGAAGAAATCTACGATGCCGCTCCAGAGTGTCCGCATCAACAACGGCAGCACCGCAATTGCTTCTTCTCTCGCCGCGATCGGCGGCGGCGCGGACGCGCGCACGGCGGCAGGCGCCTTCCCTACCACTTCGCTCGTCGCATGCGCTTCGCTCGAGGCTTCGCCCGCTTCCGCGATGGCGATCGCTTCGATCTGCGCGCGCGCGCGCGTGACGAATTGCTGGAAGAGCTGCTTTGACACGCCTTGAATCATGCCGCGGCCCACCTGCATGAGCTTGCCGGTGAGATCGACGCTCGCCTCGGCGACGACTTCGGTCCGACCGTCGGCGAGCGTGACGAGCTTGCTCATCATGAGGCCTTTCGCCGTTCCGCCGCCGCTCTCGTTGCCTTCCGCTCTCATACGAACGACGTAGCCCACGGCGTCCACTTCCGTCAGCTCGACGCGGCCTTTGTAGCCGGCCATCACCGCGCCGACTTTCACTTTGATGCTACCGATGAAAGTCCGTTCGTCGATCACTTGCTCGAGCGCGGCACCGGGCATGCAGGCGGCGACGTTACGCGGGTCGAGCACGAAGCGCCAGACCACGTCGATCGGTGCTTTTACCTGAAAGGTCTCCCGGATCTCGATCGCCACTTCGTGCCTCGCTCAGCTTGCTCGGCTCGCTAGACCGGCGGCCGCAGCTTGCGCGTGTCGGTAGTCGTCAGGAGTGTCGATGTCGGCCGGGGCTGCGGCAAGAATGCGAACCTCACTGATGAGATCGGGGCTTTTTGCCAATACTGCGCGCGCGCCGTCGTCGCCTTTGAGCTCACGGAGCGCGGTCCAAAGCGACCGCGCGAGAACTACAGGATGACCGGGTGTACGCGCGTCACTCGCGCCGCCGAAAATCGGCCGCGTTGCCGGCTTCCCGGCAATCGCGTGCGCGGCGAGCATGCGATCGATGAGATCCGTGCTCACACGAGGCTGATCGCCAAGCAAGATCGCGACGGCCGTCGAGCGTGAAGCCGCGGCGGCGAGCCCCGCACGGATCGATTCCGAGAGGCCTTTCGCGTGGCGGTCGTTCACGACCACCCTCACCTTGCCGTCTTTCGGAAACGTGATGCCGGCTCGGATCTCGTCCGCGTTCGCGCCCAGCACGACGATGACTTCGTCGAGCTTCGATGCTGACGCGGCGTCTATCACGTGCTGCAGCAATGGCTTGCCCTCGAGAGTCAGGAGCTGCTTCGGCTGTCCCATGCGCGCGGACGCGCCGGCTGCGAGAATCGCTCCCGTCGTGAAAGCCTGGGCGCGGGGATCGCGACCGTGACGGGCAGCTATGATCTCCGCGACGATCGAGAGGGCGATCTCTTCGGGCGCTTTGCCGCCGAGATCGAGGCCGACCGGACCGTGAACGCGCGCGATTTCTTCGTTCGTAAAGCCCTCGGCCGCGAGCGACTGCTGGCGCTTCTCATGAGTTCGGCGGCTGCCGAGAGCGCCAATGTAACCCGCATCCGAACGGAGCGCTGCGCTGAGCGCAGGAATGTCGAGCTTCGGATCATGCGTGAGCGTGACCACGGAGACGTGGCGGCCGAGATTCACGGCGGCGAGCGCCTCGCTCGGCCAGGTCGCTTTGATCTCGACGCTTTCGTCGAAGCGCTCGCGCTTGGCATACGCCGCTCGCGGATCGATGACGGTCACGCGGAGACCCATCACGCGTGCGAGCCTGGCGAGCGCGACGCCGATCTCGGTCGCACCGACGATGTAGAGGTGAGGCTCCGGCAAGCACGCTTCGAGAAACGCGACGCAGCCTCCATCATCGGTGGATACGCGAACCACCGAGCTTCCGCCTTGGCCGCAAAGTAGGGCTCGCGCCTCTTCGACGATCGCTGCTCGCATTCCACGTGGGAGACAGTCGTTCGCGAAGCTCTCCTCTTCACGAACCGTGAGCTTCGTGCCTCGAAGCGTCGCCGGCTCGACGATCTCTGCCAGCACGACGCGCTGCTCTTTTGCGAGCGCGTCCGCAAGATCGCACCACCCGACATCGCCGGCGAGGAACGGCTCGATCAGCACGTCGATCGACCCGCCGCAAGACAGCCCTACGTCGAGCTCCGGCGCCTCGCTTACGGTGAAACGGACGATCTCTGCGACTCCACGATCCAAGACCTCGATCGCGCGGCGATGTACATCGCTCTCGACGCAGCCCGCGCTCACCGCTCCCGACATGCGGCCGCTTCGCGTGACGGCGAGGCGTGCGCCTGCGGGTCGAGGGCTCGAACCGCGCACGCCGACGACCGTCGCGAGCGCCACCTCTTCGCCGTCCTCGAGCCAGCGCTCGATCTCTTGGAGCAATGCCCGCATCAGCTCACGCGGCTTTCCCGTCGAGCGTCGCGGCAGCCACGAGCTCTTCCAGATATCGCGTGTCCCACCACGAAAGCTGGAGCTGCTTCGCGCGGCGGAAGTAGAGCTGGATATCGAAGTCCACCGTGAAGCCATAGCCGCCGTAGACTTGCTCGCACATCGCGGTCACGTCGCGATAAGTCTGACAAGCGAAGAGCTTCGCCATCGGCGCGAGCTTGTTCACGGGCCGGCCGCTCGCGCGTGCCCACGCTGCTTCGTAGACGAGGGTCTTGCCGCCGCTGATCACGGTGGCCCCGTCTGCAAGGTAGTGGGAGATGGCCTGGAACGCACCGATGGGCTTGTCGAACTGCTCGCGTTCTTTGGCGTACTGCACTGTCATCTCGAGCGCACGCTCGGCACCACCGATCGCCTGCGCAGCGACGAGGATGATACCGTCATGCATCACCTCGTTCCACGTACGCCACCCCGATCCAGCCGCGCCGATTCGCGCGGACGCTGGTACCGACACGTTCGTCAGCTCGACCTTGTACTGAGTGTCGGACGCGAGGCTCATCTGCTGGGTGAGCTTGACGCCGCGCGCCTCGGGCTCGACGAGGAAGATGTCGATGTCGTTTTCGCCTTTGCCGGTCCGCGCAAGCACGAGAAGGCGCGTCGCAGCGCTCGCAAAGTGTACGTGGCGCTTCACGCCAGTCAGTTTGAAGCCGTTGCCGTCGGCTTCCGCCTTGGCCTGAACACCCACCGCTCCGTAGCCGCGATCGGGCTCGAGCCAAGCGGGCGTGAGAATCGCTTCGCCCTTCGCGATCTTCAGCAGCCATTCGCTCTTCTGCGCGTCGCTACCGGCCAGCATCAGCACGCCGGCCGAGAGCGCGGAGCTCACGAAGTGCGGCGTCGGTGCGAGCGCACGGCCCAGCTCTTCGTAAACCACCGCGGCTTCGATGGAAGTCAGCGCGGAGCCACCGTAGCTCTCCGGAAGCGTGAGGCCGAGCAATCCGAGGTCGGCGAGCTGGCGCCAAAGCTCCTTGCTGTAGCCGACGGCGTCGTCCTCGAGCGCGCGTACGGACGCGATCGGCGCGTGGCGCTCGCAGACTCCGCGCGCCGTTTGGCGCAGCATTTCTTGCTCTTCTGAAAAATCGAGATCCATGTCCCTCTCCGAAGGTCGTTACTGCGCCCTTGGGCTTACGGTTTCCAACGATTGCCGCGACGCTCCCACGGATTGTCGGTCGCATTCGCCGGTAGCGCGACTCGCGCGATGCAGTCGGTGCACATTTTCTCACCGACGCTCACCGACACATGCACTTCGGCCCAAGCGCAGCCCGCCGCATCCGTGCTCACGCTCTTCACGACTCCACGAAAGACCATCGTGTCGTTCGGAAAGATCGAGTCTTTCATCCGAAACTTCATCTTGCCCACGCGGCCGAGCGGCCCCGTCCAGTCCGTGACGTAGCGCTCGAACCAGGCCGCGAGATTCGGCGTGTTCATGAAGATGTCGCGCGTTCCGTTGCGGTTGATCGCGAAGTCGCGGTCGTGATGCATCGGCCGCCAATCGCGACTCGCGAGCGCGCCGAGAATGACGGTAGTCGCGCTCACGTTCACCGCTAGCTCGGGAATGCGATCGCCTTCCTTCACGCGGTCGATCGTGAGCGGCGCCTTGGCGCTCGTTTGAGCCGCGGCGGTCATGCGGCCCTCCGATACCCGTAACCGGTGTAGCTCTCTTTGCCGACGAACTCGCCCTTTTGATTCAGATACTCGACCTCGATTACCCAGAAACGGCCCATGCCGAGCTTGGTCTCTTTGAGCGGGCTCACGGAGCGGAGAATCTGACGCGTGCGGAGCCTGTCCCCCGGTCTCACCGGCTCGTGAAACTCGATCGTGTTCTCGGTCATCACGGCTTCGGGGAGGCCGAGCTTCTCCTTGAGGTCGAAGTGGAGTTGCAGGGGCTGGCTCTGCTTGGTTCGCCCAGGTACCCACAAATGAGGTCGAAACCAAACCGAGAGCATCGTCGGCGGCGCGATCTGTCCGCCGGTGATCTCGCGCGCTGCCTGCTCGTCCCAAAACAGCGGGTTTCCGTTCTCGACCGACGCGCAGGTGGTCCACACGTAGCCCATCTCGACGGGGAACTCGGTGTTCTCCTCGTAGCGGACCTGGTCGATCCAGGACTTCACTTCGTTCGGAATGTCGTCGCCCATTGCCCCGTCGCTATTCGACAGCACCGCTGGCCGTGAGATCGTCGATCTCGCTTCGCGCGAAGCCGGCGCGGGAGAGCACGTCGGCGCTTTCGCTCGTCGTCGCGTCGGCTACGCGGTGCGCAGGCACCTCACGCTTGGGACCTGCTAGCACGGGCCCAACTTGGCGAAAGCGTCCGCGTTTCGAGTGCTCGGCATTCGTGAACGCGGCGCGGGCGACGAAGCCGGCATCGTCCACGAGCTCCGGAATCGTCGCGACCGGCGCAACGCATGCGTCGCCCGGGCCAAGCTGTGCAACCCATGCGTCGCGATCTTTTCTGAGAAAGGCGCGGCGGAAGGCTTCTCGGATCTCTTCTTGGCTCGCGTCGTCGGTTTGCTTCTCGATCCACTTCTCGCAGTCGAGCGCGCGGCAGAGATTCGCGAAGAACACCGGCTCGATCGCCGCCACTGAGAGCCACTTGCCGTCTTTCGCCGCGTAGACGTCGTAGCAGGCGTAGCGACCGGTGAGGATGTCGCCGCGGGGTTCGGGCTCCTCGCCGGTTGCGAGATACCGATCGACGTGAAGCGACATGAGTTGCAAGACACCGTCGGCCACCGCGACGTCGAGATAGTCACCGCGTCCGGTTTGCTGGCGACGAAACAGTGCCGCGAGGATCGCGATCACCGCGTGCATTCCACCGGCGGCGCTGTCGGCCACCGTCGCGCCCGGCAGCGCAGGACCGCCGTCGGCACGACGACCCGAGCAATGAAGGTAGCCGCCGACCGCAAGATAGTTGAGATCGTGACCAGCCCACTTCGAGCGCGGTCCTTCCTGCCCGTAGCCGCTCGTCGAGCAATAGATGATGCGCTCGTTCAACTCGAGGACGTCTTCGTAGCCGATGCCCATGCGTGCGACGACGCCAGGGCGAAAGCTCTCGATCACGACGTCGGCGCGTGCAGCGAGCTTCAAAAACACTTCTTTGCCGCGCGGTGACTTGAGATCGATGCGTAGGCGCTTGATGCCGCGCCCCGCAGCGTAGCTGTAAAACGGAGGCGTGATCTGCACGCTGCCTTTCGCCGACGTCGGCGCGATCTTGATGACTTCCGCGCCGTAGTCGGCGAGGATTCGCGACGCGCGCGCCGCGGGCCCGACGCTCGAGAGGTCGAGCACGACGAGGCCGGCAAGATGCGGTGCGATGGCGCCGGCCATGACGAGCTAGAAATTCCTCGGCAGGCCCAGCTTCCGGCGCGCGAGAATGTTCTTCTGGATTTCCGAAGAGCCGCCGCCCACAGTCTCGACGACGGTCGCGCGGTACGTGCCTTCGAAGCGACCGGCCATCGGCGCTTCGGGCGTGCGGCTGCGAATCTGGCCGGCAGCACCGCAGAGATCCAGCGCTTCGTTCGCGACGCGTTGCGAAAGCTGAGTGGCGTAGAGCTTGTACATCGAGGCTTCGCAGGTCGGAGCCGCGCCGCCCTTGCACGATTCGGAAACGAATTTGTAGCCGAGACAGCGCGCGACCTCGGTCTGCGTCACGAGCCATGCAACACGCTGGCGAACCAGCGGATCGTCGCGCAGCGGCTTGCCGTCGCGCTCCGCGGTGCGCAACCACTCGCAGAGAAGGTCGACGCGCTTCTCGATCGGCGCGAACGTGAACATGGTAAAGCGCTCGAGGTCGAGAGCTTCCGAGATGTATTGGAAGCCGCGTCCTAGCTCGCCCACTCGGTAGTCGTCGCCGACGTAGACGTTGTCGAAGAAGACTTGATTCGTGCGGTCCTCACCGATGGTCTGCATGCCCTGCACGGTGAGCCCGGGCGCGTTCATCGGCAGGAGAAAGAGCGTGATGCCGGCGTGCTTCGGCGCGGTAGAATCGGTACGCGCCCCTACCCAGTACCACTCGGCGAAGTGGGCCGAAGTCGTGAAGATTTTCGAGCCGTTTAGAATCCAGCCGTCGCCGTTGCGAACGGCTTTCAGCTGCATGGCAGCGGCGTCGGAGCCGGCTTGGGGCTCGCTGTAACCGATCGCGAACTCGATCTCGTTTACGAGGATCTTCGGGAGAAACTCGCGCTTCAGCTGTTCGCTGCCGTGGCGGATGAGGGTCTTACCGATGATGCCGACGCCCTTGCCGATCTGCGGAGCGCCGACGCCGGCGAGGCGTTCGTTCAGGAGATACTCGTAGACGCCGCTTTTTTCGGAGCCGCCGTACTCCTTCGGCCAGGTCATGCCGAGCCAGCCGCGGTCGGCGATCTTCCGCATGAAAGCGCGCCGTTCGGGGGTGTCGACGAGCTGGGCGAAGTTCTCGCGGAACGGGTCCATGACGCCGACCTCGTAGTTCCGGCAAAGGAACTCGTCCACCTCCTTCAGAAACCCTCGCTCTGCCTCGGAAAACTCGAAATCCATTGGATTGCCTCGGCGTCGCGTCCTCCGCCCCCGACTAGAACACGTTCTAGCTTAATCCGCCTTCAACGCAAAGGAAAAATAGGGTCAGTCACCATTTTCCCGGCTTCATGCCGAGCCCGTCCACTCGCGGCTCGCCAGCTGCCGCTCACCTATTTTCCTTCACCCGGCTCGGCACTTGGAACAACGCCCGATCCTCGAGGCGGACTGCCGTGAGCGAGCCGCCCCAGACACAGCCCGAGTCGAGGTGGAGCACGTTGGGGGCCATGTGGAGTCCGAGCATGGCCCAGTGGCCGCAGACGACCGTCGTGTCGGCGGCCGCGCGATCCTTCACACGGAACCAGGGCGCATAGCCGTCAGGTGCCGCGTCGGCGCCGCCGTTCGCTTTGAGCTCGAGCTCGCCGCTCGGTGAACAGAAGCGCATCCGCGTGCAGGCATTGATTGTGAGTCTCAGCCGCTCCCAGCCCGAGAGTGACTCGTGCCACGCGCTCGGTTCGTCGCCATACATGTTGGCGCAGAGCTCGCGCCAGTCGCCACCGCGGAGCATGACCTCGACTTCGCGCGCTCGTGCCGCGACGTCGTCGGCGCTCCAAGGCGGCAGAACGCCGGCATGCACCAATACGTGCTCTCCCTCGTGATGCACGAGCGGGCGATGACGAAGCCACTCGACCAGCTCGCCGGCGTCGGGAGCATCGAGCACCTCGTCGATGCCGTCGCGCTTCGTGCGCTTGCGCCTTCGGCGGTGACCGGCTGCAGCAGCGATCAAGCTCAGATCGTGATTGCCGAGCACGGTCGTCGCCGCGTCACCGAGCTTCTTCACGCAGCGAATCACGCCGAGCGAGTTCGGGCCGCGATTGACGAGATCGCCGGTTAGCCAAACGCGATCGACCGCCGGATCGAAGGCGATGCGATCCAGCAGATCGACGAGCTCGTCGTAGCAGCCCTGCACGTCGCCGATCGCATACGTGGCCATGGAGCATTGATAGAGAAAACCTCGCACCTCGGCGAGCCGACCACGAAAGGACGCCCGGTCGGCTGCCGAGGTGCCGGGTGAGCAGCACACCGGTGCGCTGCGAACGCCCGCGATGCTCGCCTGTCAACGAGCCGCGAGCCAGCGAGGACGAGGGGAACGGCCCCTCCGAACCGAGTCGCTCTCGCCATTTCGAGACTTCGAAGAAAAATGGTGCCTGACCCTATTTTTACTCGGTACGGCAGACCTTGTCGCAGCCGTCGCCATTGACGTCGTTGCCGTCGTCGCACGCCTCGATGCCCTCTACGACACCGTTTCCACAACGATAGGCAAGGACTACCGCATTGAACGAGATCGCACCCGGGCCGGGAATGCCGCCGGCGGCGTTGATCGACGCCGACGCCGTTGCGGGGATGCAGAAGAGCGCGACCGTAGTCGGCTCCGACGCGTCCGCCACACAATTCCCGACCGCGCAGTCGTCGTTGGAGCAACATTCGCCGACCGCCGGATCGTCGATGCAGTAGGAGCCGAGCGGAGACGGGGTTCCCGTGCGCTCGATGCGGTTCTCGAAGCAGGGCCGGTTGAACAGCGTGCAGGTGCCCGCGTCTTGCGACGAGCAATCCGAGTTGTTGCTGCAGCTACGGAACGGTTGCAGCGTGCACTCTCCCACCTTAGCCGTCGGGTTCACGCAGTTCGGATCGTCGCTGCTGCAGCACTGCTCCGCGCCACCCAAGCCGCAGGTCAGATCCGTGCACTTGTTCCCTTGAAGCTGCTGGCTCGCTCCCAAGCCCTGAGTGCAGGTCGCCCCTGCATCGCAGTCAAAGTCCGCGTTGCATGGTTCGTCGGGATCGCCATCGCAGAACCCACAGTGACAGTACACGCCGCAAGAGACCGGCTGCTCGGGCGCCGCCGCACAAGTGCCGTTGCCCGTGCAGTCGCCGTTGCTCGTGCACGCCGTCTGCGGTGAGCCCGTGCAACGCTGGCAGTCCGCGTTGGTCGAGCAAGCCACAAACGTGTCGAGGCAGACGCCGCCGCCGTTGTCCGGGTGGAGAGCGCCGAGCGTGCCGCCGCAAGGAATGAGCGCGTCGCGGCCACGCGTACCGGTCGAGATGCTGGCGAAATTGATCGCGAGACCCACGCCCGAGACGTTGGACCTTGCATCCGGCGGGCAATCGAAGGACGAGCCGCCGAAGTCCGGGCTCACCGCGTCCACCGTGCAGGAGTTTCCGTTTTCCTCTCCCCCGTCGCAGGTGAACATGTCACCGATTGCGGGGTTTTGCGCGAGCGTTCCGCAACGCGGGCAGGGCTTCGCGAGCTGAATGCCAAGATGCACGCGAGAGCGGAGAAACGCGGATACTTCGATGTCGCCCGTCCCGAGATTCGTCGTACCCGCGATATCCTCCTGGAAGTACGTGGTCACGCAGGTCGGCGTGCCTTCCGCAGACAAAGGAAGCGGCGGCCCAAAGAATTTTTCGCAGGTCTCGCTGCCCGGGCAGTCATCGTCTTCCACGCAGGTTTGATTCATCGCGACGAGACAATGCTTGTCGCCGACGGGTCCCGTGACTTCGCACTCCGTGTCTGCGCCGTCGCAGTCGCAGGTGAGATCGCAGGTCTCGGCGACACATTCGGCGTCCAGGAGACAAGGGGTACCGTCCCCGCCGCAGCGCCTCAGCGCTTGAAGCAAGATCGACGCGCCTTCGACGATGGCGGCGTCGTGACCGGCGCCGTTCCAGCCAGCGTCGAGAGCGGACCCCACGGTCGTTAGAACTTCAAAATCACTGCACGACGGGCTTGGCGGCTCCACGTCCGGGACCGGACACGGACACACGAGCTCGGCCGGCAGGTCTGTCGCCGCGTTGAGGCAGATCAGAGCGTCACTGGATTTCGGGTCGCCACCGCTGCTGTTTACGTCGCAGAAGCAGACGGGGTTGCAGGTCGCGAGTCCGACCGCGGCTCGGAGAATATAGAGACAGTCGCTCGAAACAGGTTGTGGCCCGTCGCTCAGCGGATGGCCGCAGCCCGGCGTACCGCACTGAGCATCAGCGGCGACTGTCGCGCCGAGCTTCGTCAGCGCGACGAGCGCGAAAGCCGAGAGCACCACGAGCCGCCGTTGCCGCATCGCTACCTCCTGGTACGCAGCGTAGAGCCGCGACTGGAGTGTTCGCAATGAAGAAAGTTAGTCGTCGAAAAAGGAACAAAAGGGGACAGTCCCGGGTTTGCGCGAAGCGCGAAAAGTGCGGGACCGTCCCCTATTCAGCTAGCGCCGCGCGCTGCGACTGCGGAAACGACGGGGACGGCCGCTCGGCGGACCGGCCCTGTGATGCGCACGTGGGCCGTCGGACGGCCGTGTGGAAACCATCGCATGCGGAGGTGCGAGCTTCGCACCGACGAGGCCGCTCGGGACAGGTCGCCGCGCGATCGGCTGACCGAGCCTTCGCTCGATCGCTCGCACGGCGTCGTGGTCTTCACGGCTCGCGAAGGTGTAGGCCTTCCCGTGCCGCTCTGCGCGACCCGTGCGACCGATACGATGCGTGTACGCGTCGGGAGTGTTTGGCACGTCGAAGTTGATCACGTGCGACACTTTCTCCACGTCTATGCCGCGCGCCGCGATGTCGGTCGCGACGAGCACGTCGAAGTGGCCCGCTCGAAAGCCCTGCATCGCGCGGTCGCGCTGGCCTTGGCTCATGTTGCCCTGGAGCGCCACGGCAGAATGCCCGTCGCGTTGCAGATGATCTGCAAGGCGCTTCGCACGCTGCTTGGTCCGCGAGAACACGATCGTCGAAGTGGCCTCGTTTTTGAGAAGGTGCTTCAGCAGCTCGATCTTCTTGTCCTGCTCGACGCCGAAGATCGCGTGATCGATGGTCTCAGCCGGCATCGAATGCGAGAGCTCGACGACGTGAGGCTTGTGGAGCACGGTGTCGGCGAGCTTTCGGATTTCCGACGGCATCGTCGCCGAGAACATCAAGTTCTGTCGCTTGGCAGGAAGCGCTGCAATGATCTTCCGAATGTTCGGGAGGAAGCCGAGGTCGAACATGTGGTCGGCCTCGTCCAGCACGAGCACCTCGATTCCGCGGAGATCCACGAGTCGTTGCTGCATGAGGTCCAGCAACCGACCCGGGCACGCGACCACGATGTCGGGGCGTCCGCGGAGGCCGCGGACTTGAGGCACCTGCGATACGCCGCCGAACACCGTCACCGCTTTGATGCGCGTGTGTCTAGCCAGGGCCAGAATCTCGGCGTGAATCTGCGAAGCGAGCTCGCGCGTCGGCGCGAGGATGAGCGCGCGTGGCCCCGGCGCGGGGCGAGCGAGCATGCGCTCGAGAATCGGCAGCACGAATGCCGCCGTCTTGCCGGTGCCCGTTTGAGCGAGACCGAGCACGTCACGACCCGCGAGCACGGCCGGGATGGCCTCCGTTTGGATGGGACGCGGCTCGGTAAAGCCCACGTCGGCGATGGCACGTTGGAGAGAAGGCTGCAGGCCGAAAGGGGCGAAACCGCCCTCGGTCTGCGGAATGGAATCAAAAGACATCAATAAACCTCTAGGTGGTCCTGTACGCAGCGCGTACGCGGGCTCCGCGTCGGTCAAACCCATACAACAGATACAGGTACGAAGTGGGGAGTACGGCGCGATCTCCGGAAGGGATCCTGTTGTGCGCCGTCGGCCGCGGCTCGCGGCCTTCGAGTGTTGGTCGGGACCCTAACAGTATAGTCCAGGGAAAGCGAGCGGCGCGTCAAAAAGAGACAGGCCGCGTCGCGCGAAGCGATTCGGACTGTTTCCACCCCCGTTCCGGGTCGGGGCGTACGTTTCTCGATCGTCGTTCGGTGACGAGAAAATCGCCCGGTGAGCGACTCGCGACGTCGTTTCGAATCGCGTCGCGACATGCATTGCGCCCCCCGAATGGGGACTGCACCTGGCGTGGCCGAGAAACTCGCCAATTGCCTCCGCGCACCGAGAAGTGATACGCGAGAACGACTCGGCCGCGAGAGACCTTCGCAGGACTCTGCGAAGAGTCCTGCGCCCAAAGCATCAAGGAGGGATCGATGTCTTTGAACACACAACCCATGTGGTCCGGCTTGCGCCGGTTTCGCCCGATCGTCGGAGCGCTCGGTGCGCTCGCTATGGTCTTCTTTGCAGCGGCCGCGCCTGCTAGCGCCGTCGTCGTCTGCGTGCCGAACGATGCCATCGATGGCTCGTGCACCGGCGGCTTCGGTAGCGCGACCATCGCAGGCGGCATCGCGCTCGCGAATCCGATCGGTGGCGACACCGTGCTCGTCGCGCCGGGCACCTACGTCGAGAACGTCAACATCGATCGCGACGTCACGCTCATATCGACCGGTGGCCGTGCCCTCACCACGATTCAGGGCGTGAGCGGCGGCGGCGTCCTCGGCAGCGTTCAGGTCACCAACAACACCACGGCCGTATCCATCGGTGCTTCGGGCCAAGGCTTCACCATCGTCGGCATCGACAACGGTAGCCCCGGTATCGAGAACGCGGCGCTTTACTTCCAGGGTAGCCACAGCGGCGCCCAGATCATCGACAACGAGATCGTAGCCAACGGCGACAGCGGTCTGACCACCGAATTCGGCGCAACGATCTCCGGCTTCGTCATCGACGACAACGAGTTCTCCGGCTCGACCTTCACCGGCGTGCCCGCGGGTTACGGATTCGGTAACCAGTTCACGCTCCCGAACGTTCCACGCCAGCTCGTCGTCATCGGTTGCGGCGCGGGGTGCCTCAACACGTCCAACATCACGTTTACGAACAACGTGTTGAGCGGTACGTCGGGCGGCCTGAACGACGACACCGGTGATCCGGGCACCGCGGACAACTGCACGGTCAACGGTGCTCCGTCGACACCCTGTCAGCAGGGCAACACCCTCGTGACGATCGACTCCAACGGCGCGACGATCACGGGCAACAGCTTCACCGGGACGACAGCCCGCTTCGCGACCGCGTTTCGCGCCCGCGGTGCGGCTACGACAATTTCCGGAAACACGTTCGACAGCACCGGCCTCGCATCTACCGCCGGTGGACTCGGCGTGTTGCCGACGACGGGACACGTGTTCATCCAAAACATCGGCTCGGATCTGACGACCGTCGCCGGCGCGAACACTTACGACAAGGGCGTTTGGGTGAACGGTCCCATCGGTACCATCGGCCTCAGCCTCGAGGTAGCGGCGTCCGCCGTACCGTCGGGCACCACGATTGAGATGCTCGCCGGCGACTACGACGAGCAGGTTTCGATCACGACGGCCAATCTCACGATCAACGGCAACGGCGCGGTGATCCAACCGAGCAGCGTCGTCAGCGACACGACCCAGGGCAGCCCCTGCTCGAACGGCGTCGGCACAGCGATTCTGCTCGTCAGCGGTGTGAGCGGCGTCGTACTGAACGACGTCTCGGTGGACGGCTCGCTCATCAATCCGATGCCCGCTCGTTTCATCGGCATCTCTTACCGAAACGCGTCCGGCTCGATCACCGGCGGTTCGGTGACGAACATCAAGAACTCGCCACTCGACGGCGCTCAAAACGGTCTCGGCATCTACATCCAGGCGAAGGGCCCGAACGTCGCCACCGTGGACGTCGACGGCGTGACCGTGAGCGGCTACCAGAAGAACGGCGTCACGTTCAACGGCTGCGGATGCGGCGACACACCCGACGGCGTAGGCACGGGCAGCATCACCAACTCCGTGATCGCGGGCGCGGGTGCGGTACCTGTGATCGCACAAAACGGCGTGCAGGTCGGCTTCGGTGCGAACGCGGTGACGATCAGCGGTAACAACATCAGCGGTCACCGCTACACCGGCAGTCCATCGAACGGAACAGGCGCGAACATCCTCATCTTCTCCGCGCAGGACAACCTGATCGACGCGAACAACATCGAGGGAGGCAACAACGGCATCGTCTTTCAGGGCGGGTCGTTCAGCCTCTGTGTCGCCGGCGACGCGCGCGACAACATCGCGACCTGCAACCGCATCGCCGATCACGACGCGTTCGCGTACGAGGCGGGCATCTTGTCCGACTCGGCCTCGAACAGCGTCAACGACAACTCGATCGTCGGCAACACAACCGGTGCAGACGGGTCGGCGGCTCTCACCGGAAGCCTCGATGCCGAGCACAACTGGTGGGGCGCTTCCGACGGTCCGAGCGACGGCGGCGGCAGCACCGCGACCGGCTCGGGCGACTCCGTAACCGACAAGGTCGACTTCCAGCCTTTCGCAACGGCCTTGCCCTCGTGTGTGGACTGCAACACGAACGCCGACTGCACCGACGGCGTCGTCTGCAATGGCGCAGAGACCTGCAACACCGGCACGGGGCTCTGCCAAGGGGGCGGCGCGACGGATTGCTCGGGAGTGGCCGACCAATGCAACGCGGGCCTTTGCACGGAGCCGCTCGGCACCTGCGTCGCCGATCCGCTCGCGAACGGCACGCCCTGCTTGACGGGCATCGCGTGCTCGATCGCGGACTTCTGCGTCGCAGGACTCTGCACGTCGGGCGGCGGCGGTGACCTCGACCTCGACGGTATCTGCGACGCCGACGAGATCGCAGGGCTCAGCATCCGTCGCCTCATCGTCCAAAAGGGCAAAGTGGCGGACAACGATCGCTGGAAAGCGCGAGGCGAGCTCGACGTGACCACCAGCGCCGACTTCTTCACGGCGGCTACGACCAACGGAATCGAGCTGATCCTCTACAAACAAGGCGGCGGAATCGTCAACTCACTGCCATTCACGACGTGTCTCGTGAACGCCGGAAACATCCGCTGCAAAGATCCGACGACCAAGAGCAGCCTGCGTCTGCGGAAGCGCTCGGCGCAGGAGTTCTTCCGGCTGACGACGCGCATGCGCGGCCAGTCACTGACCTTGCCCGCGGTCGTGGATACGCCGCTCGAGGTGAGCGTGCGCACGCAAGAGGGCCTGAACGCCATCGACCGCGACGACGATATCGGCGGGTGCTCGATCAAAGGCACCAGCAAGCTCTTCTGTCGCGAAGCTCCGTGAGCGCCGAGCCAGCGAGGCGCGAACATCCAAACGCCCCTATCGGGCGTTCTTGTCTTTGATCGAGAGCGCGGGGTGTGTTTCCAGGCACACTCCGCGCCGGTTCTCGCATTCCGTCGACGGGAGAGAGGGGGGCTCGGGTGACGTCGCCGCGGGGGCGCGACATGATGACGGAAGTTCAGCGCTCCACGCCTCGTTGCTTGGTCAGCGACATTTGAGACGGGTTGGAGTGGAGCGGCAGGTGGCGATCTGGCCTGCGCGCGCGACCGCGTCGTTGTGGAGCAAGGTCATGGTCACGGGCGACGCGAGCGGTGGCGCAATCGACTGACGCTTGAAGCTCACGCGGAAACGCATGCCGCTCGAAGTCTTGTCCGGCTTCACTACCGCCTTGAAGCGGCCGTCGGCGGCGACGTCGCTGCAGCTGACCGCACCCTTCGCGGTCGTGCGGCAGGCTTCGAAGGCGTGGGCGCGCTCGAGCGTAGCGCCGTCGCGAACGATGACCGTGAACGGCGGCGGTGACGAGAACAGCGGCGGCGTTGCGAACGATCCTTTGAGCGCGATGCCGCCGTTGGCGCGGCCCGCGCTCGACTCGGCCTTGACCGAAGCGCGCGTGAGCGAGAGGTCGTAGCCGGGCAGCGTCGTCGTAGTCGTAGTCGTCGTGGTATCGAGCGTCGTGGTGGTGATCGTGGTCGTCGTGACCGATTGGCAGCCGGAGTCGATTCCCACCACGACATCGGTGGCGAGCGTATAGCCGTCGGGCAAGACTTTGCCGGACGGAGGGTCGATCAAGCTTCCGTCGGGCGCTTCCAGGACCGGCAGCCGCAGGCGGAGATTCTCGACAGTGATCGGTAACTGGCCGTTCGAGTTGCGGCCGTAAGGCTGGTCGGCGGGCAGCAGCTCGAGCTTCGCAACGTGTCCTTCCTCGAACTTCCAGCCGGCCGGGTGAAGCTGGAACACCTGACACGACGCGGTCGTCGGGCGGGTCTCGGGTCTGTAGAGGCCGCGCGCCACCAGTGTCTCGGTGCTCGTCGCGGGATCGACGTCGAGCAGTCTTGCCGCGAGCTGTGAAGTCGGTCCCGGCGAGAGGATGTCCGCAACGATCGTCGCCGAGCCCATGAGCGTGAACCCACCGGCGGAGGCCGGATCGCTGCGATACGTCGCCGCGCCCACTTGGTCGGCGCTGCTCGCCGTCGCGCACGCGCCGCTGCCCGCGATCGGGTCGAACGCTTGGCCGACGGCGGAGTCGCTTGGAACCGCCGACGCTACGATCTGCGCGGCCGCGCTCTCGACGCGCACCTCGCCCGGTGCAAGCGACTGCCAGCTCGAAGCCTGGAACGGCAGGTCGGTCTCCGCATCGTCGAAGACGCCGCTCGCCCCGCCCGAGGGCCCGTCGCAAGTCTGGGTCAACGTCTGCACGCCGAGAAACGGCGGCGATCCGATTCCGCGCACATAGAAGTCGAGCCATGCCTTTCGCTCGGCGCCGCGAAACTCGGCGTCGGGTGCCTTGTTCTGTCCACGTTGATGCCCGTGATCAGTGAACAGGAGCGCGATCGGCGTGCCCGGATGGCTCGCACGCGTGCGGTTGTAGAAGCGAATCGCTTCGTCCGGCGGGAAAAGATCGTCGGTCCAGCCGTTAGCGATGAGCATCGGCGCGGGCGGCGTCGAGTCGTCGATGTAGTAGGACGAGTGGTGCCGCATGATCTCGTCGACGATGTCTTGCGACAGAGGATTTTCGTCGTAGGGCTCGCCCGCGTTGATCTCGGCGTACCACGCCGTGAGATCCGCATCCTGGTCCGCGCCCGGCGGCGCATAGTTGCTCGTCGCAAGCCCGATCGCGTAGAGGCCGGATACGAACGACTGCTTAGGGATCCCGATTCGTCCGCGCTGCAGATACGGAGCGTCGGCCACGTAGTCGAGCGTGTGGCCGTTCGGCTGAAGCGAGTAGGCAAGGTCGGTCCACGGAATGTCGGGCTGCGCGGCGGCGATCGCCATCGCTTTTCCGCCCGAGCTCACCCAAGGGACGAGATAGCCGTTGGCGTTGGGGCTGCCCTCGTGCGCGCCCATCATCTTGCGGTTCTTGAGCGCGGCGAGCGCCATCGAGATGCCGCCGCCGTAGGAGCTGCCCATGGATCCGATCGCGACCGGATCGATAAGGCCTTCGCCGCTCGTCGCACCGGTTGCGGTTTGGTCGGCGAGGGCTTCGAAGACCTCCTGCGCGTCGCGTACTTCGTAGCGCGTGTCCATCAGATGGTTGTAACCGTTGGTGCACATGCCCGGAATGAGTCGCTTCGAATCGAAAGCGCCGCACGAGTTGCCCCAACCGCGATCGCTCATCGAGAAGACCGCGTAGCCGCTGTCGAGCCACTGCTGCATGTCCGCGCTCGTCAGCGCGATCTTCGTCCCGCCCCAGCCGTGGAAGACGCCGATGATCGCGAAATCGCCGTCCGGCCCGCTCGCGGACGCAGGCGGAAAGCCGACGTTGACGTCAAGCGGCGCGCTGTCGAAGGTCGTGAAGATGCCCGAGCAATGACGCTCCCCCGCGTCCGCCCCCGACTGGACGACGCACGGGACCGCGCCGCCTAAGACGTCGGAGATCGTCGCGCGAGCGCTCGACGCGAAGGTTATGACGATCAAGACGGCGAGACAGAGATGCAGTGTGCTCACGAGGTTCAGCTCCCGGCGCGCGACGGCCGGCATCACGCAAAGCAAGGTGCATGCCACTAGCGAGGTGCTTTCCGGCCGATTTCGCGTCGGAGTACGCGGCGAGAGGCGCTAGCGGTCGGCAAGAGTTACCGACACTCGGAACTTTTTACGGCTACCCGAGGTAGGGAGCACGGGTTCGACCAGCCCGCGGCCTCCGCCGCGTCAGAGGAGAAAGTTCCCGATCCCGGCAGCGACGGGCTTGGATTCGTCGAGCTGCCAGGCAATGACGCGAACGTTGGCGATGCGCCGACCGTGCTTGACGATCACGGCTTTGCCGCGCGTCTCGCGCGGGCCGACCGCGCGGAGATAGTTGACGCTGAAATTGATGGGCTTCGGCACGCGGGCGGCTTCGGCCTGCGCGAAGAGCTCGCCGGTGGCTACGAGCTCGAGAAAGGCGCCGACCACGCCGCCGTGGAGCGCTGGCAGCCATCGGTTGCCGATCAAATCGCCGCGAAACGGCAGCACGAACACCGTGCCTGAGTCGGTCGTCTCGACCTGCACGCCGAGATGCAGGCCGTAGGGCATGCGCGTGATGGCGGCGGCGGGGTTCACTTGGTCTTCCCCGCGTACTCGTCGAGGGCGGCGGCGAAGGGGGTGTCACCCATGGTCGACCCCAACATGAAGGTCGCGAGACACGTGGCGAACGGATCGCTTTCGCTCGCGTCGTAAGCGAGACCGCGAGCGAAGCCGACGTTACGCGTGTTCTTGTAACACTCGCCGAGCCCGAAGAGATCCTTGCCGGGCACCGCGGGCCGGAGATAGTCGATGCGAAGGTCGAGCGTCGCGACCGGACGCAAGTCCTCGAGGCTCAAAGAGACTGCGAGACCGAGTGCCTGGTCGATCAGCGTGGTGATCACTCCACCGAACACCACGCCGCGAGTCGGATCGCCAACGAGAAAGTCGCGGTAGGGCAGGCGCAGAATCGCGCGACACGGGCCGACTTCGACGACCTTCATTCCGAGCGACGCAGCGTGAGGAATCGTATCGATGATCTCGTCGCGTGTGGTCCCGAAGTACGCGCTGAGGGCGTACTTCGGAGGGGGGACATCGCCGGCGTCGCTCATCGCGCGAGGGTCCAACTCGGAAGCTGAAATCCGGCTTGCTCGTGGAAGCGAACTTTCACACGCGAGCCCATCCGAAGCCCCTCCGCTTCGCCGTCGGTCTTGAGCACGCGACCGGAGTCGTCCACGAGATAGCCGAGCAGACGCACGTGCTCGTCGATCTCCACCAAGAGCACGACGAAAGGCACCATCTCGGCATAGCTTGGCAGCGTCGGCGGGCGCATCACCGCCCACGACGCGACCTTGCCGTCGCCCGAAACCTTCGTCCACACGGGATCTGGAGTCTGGCAGCTCGAGCATACGGGCCGCGGCTGCCACAGGAACTTTCCGCAATTTTTGCAGCGTTGGATCAAAAGCTCGCCGCGCGCCGTCGCATCCCAGAACGGCTTCGTGTCGCGATCGGGCACCGGCACCGGGAATGTGGTCTTTGGATCGAGCGGGCTCACCACGGCTCCTTCGAGAACACGACGGCGCCGGTAGGAATCACGTTGCCGCCCGTGACCATCGTGTGCTTCACGTTCGCGACTTGGCTCGTAGACGTTCCTCGCACTTGCCGTACGCCTTCCACCAAGAGGTTGAAGCCGTGCACGTACGCTTCCGAAAGACCGCCGCCGCTAGTGTTGTAGGGCGGATTCTTGCCTTCGGCCATGTAGGCGGGCGCTTCGCCTTCCTTGCAGAAACCGAATTCCTCGAACGCGATCGGAATCTGTGGCGTGAACGCGTCGTAGATCTGCACCACGTCCATGTCTTTCGGCTGGAGTCCGGTGTTCCGCCACAAGTCCGGAGCCACGTAACGATTCGGCGTCGCACCGAGCTCGTCGCCGTAAAAGAAAGTCATCGCCGTCATCTGCGGGCCGCTTCCCATCGCGAAGCCCGCTACGTAGGCCGGCGTGACGTCTAGATCACGCGCACGGTCGGCGCTCGTCAGCACCATCGCGAGCGCACCGTCGGTCTCGAGACAACAATCGAACAGGCGAAGCGGGTCCGCGATCATGCGCGCACCGAGATAGTCGTCCATCGTCATCGATTTCTGCATGAGCGCGAGCGGATTCTTGCGCGCGTGCTCGCGCTCGGTGACGGCGACGCGTCCGGTCACCTCCGGCGTCCATCCGTACTTGTGAATCCAGTGGCGGAAGTGGAACGCCATGCCGTCCACCGGGCGCGCAACGTGGTAAGGCCTCTCGAACTGGTCCTGTCCCGTCGCCATGTACTGGCTCGCCCAAGGGCGACCGCCGGAGCCTCGGTTTCGCGCACGCCATACGACCACGACGTCCGCCAGGTTGTTCTCGATCGCGAGTGCGGCGAGCTGCACGGTGGGCGGGCCGGCGCCGCCGCCGTAGTCCACCTCGCCGAACATGCGGAGGTTTTTTACGCCGAGAATGCGCGCCATCTCCATCTCGGTCGTGTTCTCCCAGTAGTAGCGGAACATCGCGTCCACATCCGAGACCCGGAGTCCCGCGTCCTTCAGCGCACCGAGGATGGCGAGCGCGCCGCTATGGCGCTCCGTCATGCCGATGTCTTTCGCGAACGGCAGCGTGTGGATGCCGACGACAACCGCCTGGCGGTGCCCGAGAGTTCTCGCAGGTCGCGTCACGCGTCCGATCTCCCCTTCATTTCTTTTCCGCGCTCTCGGCCCATCCGGAGAGGTGAGGCGCAAAGTACGCCATCCTCAGCGAAGAGTTCGACCGCGCTTTCTGGATCGCGGCGCCAGACGCTATCGGCGTAACGGGCGGTGAGCTCGCGAATTTCTTCCTTGTCGGCAAGCGCGCGCACGGTGGTAGAGAGAGATTCGCCGGTCATTCGCTGGGTGCCGATCTCGTTGTTCGACGCTGCGCATCTAACGGGGGGCGCGCGGATGCGTCAAATGACGCGACCGTGCCGCCGGTGCTTCGGGCGAGCACCGGTGGCGAGCTTGAACTCCGCGACCGCCGCACATAGAGGGCCGACTCGTTCGCCGTCCGTCGCGACGCATGCCGCGCTCGCGCGCGTCGAGGAGGTCTGGATGCCGATCAAGGTACTCGTGTTTGCCGGGAGTCTTCGCAAAGACTCCTACAACAAAAAGCTCGCCCGCGTCGCTGCCGGAATCGCACGAGATGCAGGTGCCGAAGTAACGACGCTCGACCTCGCGGATGTGCCGCTGCCGATCTACGACGGCGACCTCGAAGACCGCGAAGGCGTTCCCGCGAGCGTCTTGCAGCTGAAAGCGATGTTCCGCGCGCACGACGCGTTTCTCATCGCGTCGCCAGAGTACAACAGCTCGGTCTCGGCGGCCCTCAAAAACTTGATCGACTGGCTCTCTCGCCCCGTGAAGGATGAGCCGTCCCTCGCCTGCTTCCGCGGCAAGACGGCGGCCCTCTTCTCCGCCTCGCCCGGCGCGCTCGGCGGGCTGCGTGGTCTCGTCCATCTACGCGCGATTCTCGGCAACATCGGCGTGCTGCTCATTGCCGATCAGCTCGCCATCGGCAAAGCCGACGATGCGTTCGCCGAAGACGGCGCCCTCAAGAACCCGAAGCAAGGAGCCCTGCTCGCCGAGATCGTGCACGACCTCGTACGCGTGGCCGGCGCGGTGCGGAAGTAGGCAAGCGAGCTTTGACGTGACGCAGGTCCGCTCCTCTCGTGCCACGGACTACGACGCGGTACTGCTCGTCTCTTTCGGCGGTCCCGAAGGCCCCGGCGATATCCTGCCGTTTCTCGAGAACGTGACGCGCGGTCGGAACATTCCGCGCGAGCGGCTCGCGCAAGTCGGTCAGCACTATTTTCTGTTCGGCGGCGTGAGCCCGATCAACGAAGCGTGCCGAAGCCTCGTCGCTGCGCTCGAGTCCGAGCTTGCGAAAAATGGACCGACGTTCCCGGTTTACTGGGGCAATCGAAACTGGCGACCGATGCTCGAAGACACCGTGCGAAAGATGGCCGACGACGGCATCCAACACGCGCTCGCGGTAGCGACGTCGGCGTTCAGCTCGTACTCGGCCTGCCGCCAGTATCTCGACGACATCGAGAGGGCACGGACGGCGATCGGTTCGCTGGCGCCCGTGATCGAGAAGATCCCGCCGTTTTGGGACCACCCGGCTTTCATCGAGACCATGGTCGAGAACACGCGTGCGGCGCTCGTTCAGCTCGGGGTCGCGGCGACGTCGGCGTCCACGCGCGTCATCTTCTCGGCGCACTCGCTTCCCTCTTCGATGGCGGCGGGCTGCGACTACGAGGCTGAGCTCCGCTCAGCGAGCGCCCTTGTCGCCGAGCGCGCAGCGCCGGGCCTCGAGTGGGAGCTAGCGTTCCAAAGTCGGAGCGGACCGCCGACTCAACCGTGGCTCGAGCCCGACGTTTGCGATCGGCTGCGAGCACTACGCTCGGAAGGTGTCATGTCGGTCGTGGTGGTGCCGATCGGTTTCGTGGCCGATCACATGGAAGTGATCTACGACCTCGATACCGCTGCGCGTGCCGTGGCCGACGAGATCGGCCTTAAGCTCGTCCGCGCTCTGACCGTCGGCAGCGCGCCGCGCTTCGTCGCCGGATTGCGAGACCTGATCGCGTGTCACATCGACGGGCGCACGCCGCCGAGTTTGAGTTCCAAGGGTCCGCGCGTGTTCCCCTGCGCCCCGGGCTGTTGCGCGCGCGGGGTCTGACGTTACGAATTGAATCCGGGGGCGGGCGCGCTGCAGAGGACGTCGTTGGCGTGCTGGGTGTCGAAGTACTCGCGCATCTCACGGATCTTGCCGTCGCGAATGACGAACAAGAAGTGGTACTTCTGGTTGTAGGTCTTGCCGCTCACGTGCTCGCCTAGGCACTTGGCCTCGACGGCAACGCGTTCTCCCTCCGCCGTGATCGCGCGTACGGTGAAGCGCCAGCCTTTCGGAAATACGGAAGTCACACCGTTGAGCATCGCGGCGATCTCGTCGCGCGGATGCGTGCCGGAGAACGGTAGGCTTCCCGCGGTCCAGCATGTGAAATCGTCGCTGTAGATCGAGAGCAAGCCGTTGACGTCACCGGCCGAAAGGTACTCGAAAAACTTGCGTGCGATCGCTTTGTTGGCGTCCAGGTTGGTAACGTTAGACACAGTCGTGCCCTCCACGGCAGCGCTCGTTTAGGAATCCGCCGCGCTTACGTCAAGCTGGCGCCGATTCCATGGTCGCCGCGGAATACCGTCGCGCACTGCTCGCCACCTTCGGAGCCTTCGAAGCGCCTTGCGAAGAAACTTGCGAAACTCGCGACGCAACTCGCGGCGAGGAGTTCGCACACGACCCCCACACCGAGTGGGCTGCCAGCGGAGCCATGGCGCTCACGGGCTTCGCCGACGGCCCTCCTCTGCTTGCTCCCGGCCCTCTCGCGTCGGCGGCGCGCGCCGCGGTCGATGCGATCGCCGGCATCGCGCGAAAGCTCCCGTTCGCGCACCGCACTGCGCTCGAATCGATAGACGGGCCAGCCTTGCTCGGCGAGCGCGCGGCGATTGCGAAGCTTCGTCGTCGAGGTACGACGGCGCCGGGCGGGAGCTGTCACCTGATACCCTGCGCCGACGGTTGGATCGCCGTCAACCTCGCACGCCCCGAAGACTTGGAGCTCGTGCCGGCCTGGCTTGACGAGCCGCTCGTCTACGATTCGGTCGCACCGCCCGACGCGGTGGCGGCGATTCGCTCCGTCGTGCGCAGTCGCGAGGTCGCGCCTCTCGTGGAGCGTGCGCATCTGCTCGGACTTCCGATTGCCGAAGCCGGACGCTGCGTAACGCCGCCCGCTACGGCAGTGCGCGTCGCGCTCCGCGGTCGAAAGCGAGCCCTCGCGATCGAGCGCCCTCCCCTCGTTGTCGATCTCTCGTCGCTTTGGGCCGGGCCACTCTCCACGCACCTGCTCTCTCTCTCGGGTGCGCGTGTGATCAAAGTGGAGAGCACACGAAGACCTGACGGCGCGCGACGCGGACCGTCGGATTTCTACGACCTGCTGAACGCCGGAAAGGATAGCGTCGCGCTCGATTTCGGATCGCCGGAAGGGCATCGCGTACTCGAACGGCTCGTCAACCACGCGGACATCGTGATCGAGAGCTCGAGGCCGCGAGCGCTCGGAGCGATCGGAATCGACGCCGAGACGATGGTCGCTAGCAATCCCGGGCTGGTCTGGGTGAGCATCACCGGCTACGGCCGGCAGACGCCCGAGAGCGAGCGAGTCGCGTTCGGCGACGATGCCGGCGCGGCTGCCGGGCTCGCGATGGCGCTCGCCGGGCCTGCTGGGACGCCGGTTTTTTGCGGCGATGCGATCGCCGATCCGCTGGCGGGTCTGCACGCCGCCCTCGCCGCGCTCGTAGCGTGGCGTGCCGGCGACGGCGTGCTGATCGATGTCGCACTCCGCGACGTCGCCGCATACGCGTCCGGATTTTCCATGCCTTCGAGAAACGCCCGTGTGATCGAGCGACCCGGACAGAGCGGGATGAATCTCCACGAGCGAGCGTTCGAGGTTGTCGTCGGTGACGAGCGCGCGACAGTCGCAGCACCCCGCGCGCGACCGGTCACGTCACGCGCCGCCCGCCTCGGGCAGCACAACGAAAAAGTGCTCGGCGAGCTTCAAGTGGCGGGATGCTGATTCGCCGTGTAGAAATCGCCGGGCGCGCGCCGCTCGACGTAGCGATCGACAGCGACCGGGTCGTCGCGATTGCCGATCGGATCGATCCGAGATCTGGCGAAGAAGTTCTCGATGCGGCGGGTGCTGCACTGCTGCCGGGGCTCCACGACCACCACATTCACCTCTTCGCGCTCGCGGCGGCGGCGCGATCGGTACGCTGTGGCCCTCCGGACGTTCGCGACATCCACGCTCTTGGATGCGCACTCCGCGCTCACGCCGTCGCCGATGACGAGTGGCTCCGTGGCATCGGCTACCACGAATCGGTCGCGGGCGAGCTCGACCGCGGAGTTCTCGATCGAATCGTCGCCGATCGCCCTCTCCGAATTCAGCACCGAAGCGGCGCTGCGTGGTTCGTCAACTCACGCGCCATCGAGGTGCTCGGTCTCGACGCGTCGGTCGACGCTCCCGGTGTCGACCGTGATACCGACGGTCGCGCAACCGGCCGCCTCTTTCGCTGCGACCGGTTGCTCCGCGAAAGCGTGATCGGCGAGCGGATGCCAACCCTCGGTGCGACTTCGCATCGCATCGCAAGCTTTGGAGTCACGGGAGTCACGGATGCGACCGCGACGAACGCGAAGCAAGAGATCCGCGCGTTCACAGACGCGAGCGCCGCCGGCGATCTGCTCCAGCGTGTGGTCGTCATGGGTGCGCGCTTCGTGCCACCGCCCGACCACGCCTCGATCGCACTCGGCGCGGTGAAAATCATCCTCGACGAGTACGCGCTGCCGGCTCTCGATGATCTCACACGCGACATCGACCATGCGCACGCCGACCGGCGCGCAGTGGCGATCCACGCCGTGACACGGACCGAGCTCGTGCTCGCTTGCGGAGCGTTCGCCGCGGCAGGCTCGCAGACAGGCGACCGAATCGAGCACGCAGCGATCATGACGCCGGAGCTGGCGGACTGGGTCGCGCGACTCGGGCTCACCGTGGTGACGCAGCCGAGCTTCATTCGCGAGCGCGGAGACTCGTATCTCCGCGACGTGGAGCTTGCCGATCAAGCGTGGCTCTATCGCTGTCGCGGCGCGCTCGACGCCGGCATTCCGCTCGGTGGCGGCACCGACGCGCCCTACGGTGACCCGGATCCGTGGCTCGCGATGCAGGCAGCCGTCACTCGTCGCACGGAAGCGGGCGCGCTTCTCGGCGAGGGGGAGAAGCTCACACCGGAGCAAGCGCTCGCGCTCTTCACCGCGACGCCGGAACTACCCGGCGGTGTGGCACGCACAGTCGAAGTGGGCGCCGTCGCCGATCTCTGTCTCCTCGACCGCCCGTGGTCGCGCGCACGCGACGAGCTATCGAGCGGTACAGTGGCCGCTACGATTCGCGCGGGCCGAGTGATCTGGCGCCGCTAACGGGACTACTCCGCCTACTTCGCCGCGCCTTGTAGCTTCGCGAAGATGCCTTGGAGCTCGGACGAGAGGAGCTTGCTGCCGATCGAGCGCTTGAAGCTTCCGCCCGTGCCTTCGACTTGGTCGGTTGAAGTGCGGTTGCTGTAGACGACCAGCGTGCCGCCGGAGACGGGTAGAAATCCGGCGACGGCCTGCTCGCAGTTGAAGCCCTCGCTCACGTAGAACTGTCGTTGAATCGCGACGAATCCGTCGCCGTCCGGCATGAACATGCCGTGCACGAGCGCGATCGTAGGCTCGCCGTGCGCGTCGAATTGCGTCCACGCGAATCCCTCGTCGAAGCCCGCGGGCTTCGCGGCGGGGTAGCCCGACAACGCCGCGTGAAACGCCGGCACGTATTTTTTGAGCGACACGGCTCCCACGTTTGCCGCAGCGAGCTCGTCCGCGACCGAACGCACTTTTCCGCCGTCGCGCGCATACGGCGCGATCCCCGCAAGGCCTTTCGTGCGATAGGCCTGATAGCGCGCGAGCAGAGAGGCGCGCACCTGTGCTTCTACGGCCTCGGTCGATTTGTTTCCGGCGGCAGCGAGGGCCTTGAGCGCCGCGGCTTCCTCGGCAGAGAGATTCAGGTCGTCGTCCGCTTCGAGATATTCCTCGACGCGTTCTTCGGTCTTCGGCTCGAGCTCGAGCTTGGCGAAGTCGGCGAGGCTGCCGTCGCCGGAAATCACACCGCGGCTCAGCTGATTGGCGTCTACCGACGCGAGGAGCCCGGCTTTCAAGTCTTTTACCAGTTCGGCGGGCGGCACCTTGACGAAGAACGCAAACGCGCCGACGAGCTCGCGCGACGTGCCTGCCTTGATCGTCGATTGCACGATCTTCCCGGACTCGAGGGTGTCGATCTCCGCCGCCGAGTAACCGAAGTCACCGAGAATGGTGGCCGCATCGGGTAGGTCGGCCGGCGCGGACGACGCGACGAGAACGATCCATGCAACGAACGAGGCAATCCCGAATCCGCGATACCGCGTCGATGAGCCCATATTTTCCTCCGTTTCGTAGTTCCGAATAGTAGGGCAGGCAGTATTTTCTCGCCGTTGCCGTCCACTCGCGACTCGCGTGCGCAGCTCGCTCGTTCGCTGCTCACCGTCGCTCACATGCGAGCGGCGTGTCGTCCCGCACGACGACCGAAATAGCAACCGTCTCCAAGAGAGATTCCGCTCGAATAGCCGGGCGCGGCGAGGCCTGCGCTCGTACGGCCGGCGGCATAAAGACCCGGCACGATGCTGCCGTCGGGGCGCAACACCTGACTATCGAGCGTCGTGTGAAGCCCGCCGAGCGTGAACGCGGCGTAGAAAGACGAATCCACGCAGCAGTCGAGCGCCGCGAAAGGCGGCTCGAGCGGTGCGACGAAGGCCTTCGCTTTGTGAAACACCGGATCTTCGCCGCGCACGGCGTGACGATTGTAGAGATCGATCGTCGTCGCAAGGCTTCCCGGCGGCAGCGACAGGGCCTCTTCGATCTCTTCGGCACTCTCGCCTACCGCCGCGATCTCGCGTGGCACCTCGGGACGCTCGAAACATTTCTCGTCGAGCAGCAGCCAGGCCCGTCCGTCTTGGCGATACATCACATGCTCGCCGAGCCGTCCGTAGTAGGAATCTTCGTTCACGAAGCGCTGGCCTTGCGCGTTGATGAGAATGCCCGTCTCCACCTTCTTCGGCGGAATGATCGGAAGCGAGATCGAGCCCATCGCCATGTTGATCGCGAGCCCGCCGGCTGCCATCCCCATGACGATGCCGCTGCCGTCGTCACCGTCGCCGCCGACGAGGAACATGCAGCGCTTGAGATCCGGCGCATGAGTTCTCACCATGTCGCGATTCATGATGAAGCCGCCGGCCGTCAACACTACGCCGCGGCGGGCGCGCACTGTTCTCTCTTCCCCAAAGGTCTTCAAGACCGCGCCGACGATGGTCCCGTCGTCGTCGGCGACCAGCGTATCGCAGCGAGTATCCGTGAGAACGGTAGCGGGCGTGCGCTCTACCGCTGCGACGAGCTTCTCCATGAGCAAGCCGCCGGCCTTGCCGGGAATCTGCGGCACATGGCCGCGCGGCGCCGGCTTCGCGATCGTATTGAACGGGTGGCAATCCTCGTTGCCCGAGTAGACGAGCCCGTCGTCGTTGGGAGGCTCGCCGCTATAGTGGGGGTAGAAGACCGCCTTGAACGGTACGCCGTGACCGACGAGCCAATGGTATTGCTCGACGCTGTCCGCGGAGTACGCGCGAATCTTTTCCTCGTCGCGATGCTGCCCGCACGCAGCGAGCAGGTATTTGCACATCTCCTCGGGGCTGTCGTCGAAGCCGCAGTCTTTCTGAATGGGTGTGCCGCCGCCGAGATAGATGACACCGCCCGAGTTCGCCGACGTGCCACCCCCCGCGCTCGCCCGCTCGACGACGACGACATCCGCGCCGGCCGCGGCCACTTCGAGCGCAGTGGCGGCGCCTGCACAGCCGAGTCCGACCACGAGCACGTCGGTCTCGACACTCCAGTTCTTTACGTCTTTCGATCTTCGTCGCGACGAGGCGGTGTTCATCAGGGTTTTCCATCGAAGGTTCCGGGTGTGAAGCGAACCGGGACTCGCGTGTAGCCGCGCACATTGCCGGAGTGCGCACGCTCGAGGCCGTCGGCATCGACGATGAAATCGGGAAGCATCGAGAGCATCTCGTCGAGAGCCACGCGCGCCTCGAGCCTAGCGAGCGCCGCACCCATGCAATGATGAACACCGAAGCCGAAGCCAAGGTGCTCCGACGTGTCACGGCGGATGTCGAAGCGCTCCGGAGAGGGCCACCGTCTCTCGTCGCGGTTTGCCGAAGCGAGGATGAGCGCGACCTTCGTGCCGGCGTGCATTCGCCGACCGTGAAGCTCGACGTCACTCGTCAGCGTTCTCGCCATCATGTGCGTCGACGTGTCGTAGCGCAGCACCTCTTCGACGGCGTTGGCGACGAGCGAGCGGTCGGCGATCACATGATCACGCTGCTCGGCGTGGATGCTCAGTTGAAACGTCATGTTGCCGATCAACTTCGTCGTCGTCTCGTTGCCGGCGATGATCAGGAGAAAGCAAAAACCGAGAATCTCGACGTGGGAGATCTCTCCGCGGCTTTCCGCCTCGAGCAAGAGACTCAATAGATCGTCGGCGTCACTCGTGTCGCGCTCGCCGAGCAGCGCATCGAAGTAGGCGTAGATCTCGCCGGCGGCGCGTTTGCCGCTCTCGGGTACGCCCGAGACGCCGTGCTCGCGGTGCAGCATCTCGTCAGCGAGCCGGCGCAAGCGATCGTGATCACGCTGGGGCACGCCGAGCATGCGCGCGATCACGGCCATGGGAAGAATCGCCGCGAAATCGGCGATCATGTCGCAGTGGCCGCGCGGTGCTACGCGCCCGAGCAGCTCACGCGCGAGAGCGCGCACGGGGCCTTCGAGTAAAGCGATCCGCCTTGGCGTGAGCGCGCGGTGAATCGTGGCACGGAGTCGCGTGTGATCGGGCGGATCCATTCCGAGCAGCATCGGCAGCGCGAAGTCGCCTATGTCTTCCAACGTGAACCCACGGCTCGAGCAGTACGTCTCGTGATCGAGCAATGCCGTGCGAACGTCGTCGTAGCGTGAGAGGGCCCAGAAATCGCGCTCTTCGTTGTGGTAGGCAGGAGCTTCGGCGCGAAGACGCGCGTACAGCGGATACGGATTCTCGTGCAGCTCGTACGAGAACGGATCGTAACGAAGCGTGTCGTGCATGGGCGTCACGCGACTGAACGACCCGCCACGGTGTCACCGTTCGAACGGATCGAGTCGATGAGCCCCCACTCGACTGCTGTTTTCGCGTCTATGCGTACACCGGTCAACGCCATGTAAGCCGCTCGCTGGCGGCCGATGCGGCGTGGGATGCTCGCCGTTCCGCCGGCGCCCGGAATCAGTCCCATGGCGACTTCGGGAAGCTCGAAGTACGCATTGGGCCGCGCGATCACGAAGGCTGCAAACGCCGCCAGCTCGGCGCCCGCGCCGATGCAGGCGCCGTGCACCTCGGCGCGGACACGCTCGGCGCAATGCGAAAGCACGCGAGCCGCATTGCGAGCCGAACGCACGGCGTGCGCGGTCGCAGGATCCGGACGCGACCCGAACTCCGTCAAATCTCCGCCCGCGCTGAACGAAGGCCCACGCCCCGAAAGGACGATCTCGTGCAGGGACGAGTCGGCCGCGGCAAGCTCGAGCGCTTCGGTAAGCGCATCGCGCATCTCGACGGAGTAAGCGTTGTGCCGCTCGGGACGATTGAGAACGACGTCGAGCCGATCGCCGCTGCGAGAGACGAGCACTGCCGGCTCGGCGCTCGCTGTAGCGTCGACGCGGGGCACGCCACGCGCGGCAGACCAAGCCGAAAACTCCGGCCCGGCTTGCAAGACGGAGTACGCGAGTGATTCGGCGACCAGCGCTTCGTGAAGCGAGAGCTTTTCGCCGTGCCGAAGCAGCTGCACGAGAGTCGCCGCCGCGAGCGGATGCGCCGCTGCGGCCGCGACGGTCTTTTCTAGATCGTCGTCGGAGCGAACGAGGACATCGAAGTCGCCCTCGAGCACGTAGCGCGTGGGGGCACGTCGAATCGCGATCGTCGGGCAGGGGAGCTCGCGGAGCTTCGTTCGCACGCGGCTCGCGATGTCGCGCCCCAAGCGCCGCGCTCCGTCGAGATCCACGACCAGCACAGAAGTACCGGTCAGCGGAGAGAAGTCGCTGAGGGAGCCGACGCTTTCGAGGGTATCGATCGCGTCGCGGGCGCTCAGTCGTTTGGCCGTCGGAGCGTCGTTCATGCGATCCCCGCGCCCGAATCCCTCGCCCGCTCAGCTCAGCGTCGCCGCGAGCGATTCGCGAACCTTGCGACGAAGCAGCTTGCCCGTCTCGTTGTACGGAAGCTCGCTCCAAAACTCGACGCGCGCCGGGACGCGCGAGGAGCGAAGCCGGTCTTTGACGAGCTCACATAGCTCACTCGATGTCACCGCTGCGCCGTCACGACGAACGATCACGGCCGCCACAGCCTCGCCCCACTGGAGGTCCGGCACACCGACGACCGCGCAGTCGGCAACGCCAGCGTGCTCGAGCAGCACCTCTTCGATCTCGCCGGGCGAGAGATTCTCGCCGCCGCGTACGATCACATCATCGATCCGCCCTTCGAGAAACACGTAGCCGTCGGCGTCGAGCGAGCCTCCGTCGCGGGTAGGAAACCAGCCGTCCTTGCCGATGCTCGAGCCGCGGCCGAGATACTCGCCGGACACTTGCTCGCCGCGAACGTAGACCTCCCCCGAAGCACCCGGCGGTCGCGCTCGCCCTTCGTCGTCGCGGATCTCGATCTCGACCCCGGGCAACGCTTTGCCGACCGACACGAGCCTGCGTCTCACGACCGGGTCTTCGGCGCCGGCGGCGGCTCGATGGTCTTCCGGGCCGAGCACGGCGATCGTGGAGCTGGTCTCCGTGAGCCCGTAGGCGTTCGTGAACGCGGTGTTCGGAAAGAGCTTCATCGCACGCTCGATCACCGGGAGCGGCATCTTGCCGCCGCCGTAGGCGAGCGCGCGGAGACGTGGGAGATCGGCGCTCGCCCGATCCCCGAGAGTGTCGACGATGCGAGAGAGCATGGTCGGGACCACGAACGCGTGGGTCACGCTCTCCTTTCGCGCAGTCTCGAGCCAAGCTTCTGCGGAAAAACTCGGGAGCTGGACGATGCGGCGGCCGCCGTAGACCGAGCTCAACACGGCGGCGATACCTGCGACGTGATAAGGCGGGACGCTGACGAGAGTCGCTTCGTCTTCGCCAGCGCCGCCGAACTCGACCGAGCCCAGGATGTACGAAACGAGATGCTTGTGCCGCAGCACGGCGGCCTTGGGGATACCCGTCGTCCCGCTCGTGAAGAGAAGCACGGCGATGGCGTCGCCGTCCATGGCCCATTCGCCGGCCTTTTCGCCGCTCGATCCCGCATCCACCAGAAAGCGCTCACGCGTAGCGGCGGTGAGTCCGCCCCGTCCCGCAAGCCTGACGGCTCGCTCCTCATCCGTGACGAGATAGGCCGGCACGATGCGATCGAGGAGAGCGTCGAGCTCGGCTCCCGTCAGGCGGTAGTTCAGAGGAACGAAGGGGCGTCCCGCCCACGCGGCGCCGAACAGCGCGAGCGGCATCGCCGTGCTCGTGACGTCGAGCATGGCGACGTGCTCGGCGGTCGTTCGCTGAACCGTCTCGGCCGCGCGACCGGCCGCGTCGAAAAGCTCCGCGTACGTAAATCGTGCCGCTCCGTCTTGGACGGCGACGCGCTCGGGAAAGCCCGAGGCCGCCATCTCGAGCAGCATCATCAAGTTCATGGGTCAGTCGGAGGAAGGAAGCTGCTTCGCTTCCTTGAGCGTCAATGGCGCGTTTCCCACCGTGAGCGAGCCCTTGCCGGGCTTCACGCAAAGCAGCTCGAGCGTGCCTTCGGCGTTCACGTAACGTTTGCCGAGAGCGGTGCCGCCGCTGGCCGCTGCGTCCAGCGCCACCCCCGCCGGGGGCGCTGCGCCCGGGGCCAACATCGCCACGCCTCCGCACCGCACGTCGACGTCCTGATCCGCCGGCGCGGCCACGACCATGACCTCGGCCGGACAGACCGCGCTCTTCAACCGAGTTCCAACCTTGAGACGAGGCATGGGCTTCTCTACCGCCGGACGGAGGCTCTTACAAAAAGCGCGGTTTCGCGGCCGCGGACACGAGAAACTGCTTGCAAAGAGCTGCCCCGTGAGGCTAACTAACAAACGTTCGTTTGGCAATCGAAAACACGCCTGCGGAGCGGGGAAATAACGGGATGAACATCGATATTCTGGACGTGAACACCTGGGACGGCGACATGTTCGAGCGGCTCCGCTGGCTCAGAAACAACGACCCGGTTCACTGGGACGAAAAGAATCAGCTCCACGTCATCACGAAGTACCAAGACCTGGTCTTCATCTCCAAGAACCCGCAGATTTTCTGCTCCGGCGAAGGAACGCGGCCGAACATGCCGACTCGGCTCTCGATCGTCGACATGGACGAGCCTCGTCACGGGCAGCTGCGGCGGCTAGTCAACAAGGGCTTCTCGCCGCGCATGGTCGGCAAGCTCGAGACTTTCTTTCGCGCGATGGCGGTCGAAGCCGTCGATCGCATCGCCGATACCGGCTGGTGCGATTTCGTCGCTTCGGTTTCCGTTCCTCTCCCGCTCGAGCTCATCGCAGAGCTCATCGGCATCGACAAGAGGGATCGCGACAAATTCCATCGCTGGTCCAACGAGATGATTGCGAGCGACGGCCGCTATGACGATCCGGTAGTGATGCAGCGTGCGACCCAGGCTTTCGCCGACTACGTCACGCACCTTCAGCACGCCATCGCCGAGCGACGTGCCATGCCCCGCGATGACCTCATGAGCGTCCTGGTAAACGCCAAAGCAGGTGAGCTTCTCGGCTCCGATACGAGCAAATTCGCCGCCGACGTACGCGACAAGCTTTCCGAAGAAGCGATCGATATGGCCGGAGACGAGATGTTGATGTTCCTCGTCATGCTGATGGTCGCCGGCAACGAGACCACGCGCAACGCCATCACCGGCGGTATCAGCGCGCTGATCGAGAACCCTCTCGAGCGCCTCAAGCTGATCGAGAATCCTGCCCTCATCCCGCTCGCCGCCGATGAGATCGTCCGCTACGTGTCGCCCGTTCTTAACTTCGCTCGCACGGCGACTCAGGACACGGAGGTTCGCGGCAAGGCCATCCGCAAGGGCGAGAAAGTCCTTCTCTGCTACCCCTCGGCGAATCGCGACGAAGACATCTTCGAAGAATCAGAACGCTTCATCGCAGATCGTGATCCCAACCCGCACGTCGGATTCGGCATCGGCAATCACTTCTGTCTCGGTGCGAGTCTAGCCCGCATGGAGATCCGCGTGGTGCTGGAAGAGGTGCTGAGTCGCATTCCCGACCTCGAGTACGCCGACGGGCCGCCAAAGCTCCACCTATCGACGCTGGTTCGCGGATTCGCGAGCATGCCGGTCAGGTTTACGCCCGAGCGCTATAGCGCGGCGAAAGCGACAGCCTAGCCGCGTAACGTAGGCGAGCGGCCGGCTGCGGGTCGTCTACGAGTCGTGGAGTTTTGAGATGAGGTCGGCGATGGGGCGGGGGTCGGAGAGGGGGAAGTCAGTGGGGAGGTTCAGGCGGTCGAGAGTGCCGCCCCAGCGCGCGGCGAGCTTGTCGCCGATCTCGTCGAGGAGGCCGATCGTCGCGAACTCTTCGGCCATCTCGTCGGGAATTCGCTCGACCATTTCTTTCCACTTTCCCTCGACCGAGAGCGCGTGGAGCTCGAGGCCCATCTCCTGCCATCCATGCACCGCGAATACCGGATGATACGTGCGCGTGGACGCGTAGAACGCGACGCGACGTTTGAGTAAGGCGCGCTCCGCTTCCAACTCTTCGTTCGTATGACCCGTGACGATGATTGGCGCACCGATGATCTCGACGTCGTCGAGGGTCCGACCCGCGCGTCGAGCACCGGTTTCGACAGCCGGGAGCATCACTTCTTGCACGTACTTCGCCGTGCAAACGGGGTGAGCGAATACACCGTCGCAGAGCTCGCCCGCGAGTGCGGACATGTAGGGGTTCACGGCCGCGAGATGGAGAGGAACGTGCGGATGCTCGATCGGCTGCGGGGCGAACACCGGCGGCAGCATCGTGAATCGATAGTGCTCGCCCTCGTACCACTCGGGCGCCTTCGCGTCCTGGAAAGTCGCGAAGATCGCACGCAGGCACTCGAGATACTCGCGCATGCGCGGCCCCGGCTTCCCAACCCAAGGCACGCCGTATCGCCTCTCGTTGTGACCCTTCACCTGCGTGCCGAGGCCGAGCTCGAAGCGGCCGCCCGAGAGTCGTTGCAGATCCCATGCGGTCTGCGCGACAACCATCGGGCTTCGGGGAAACGACACGGCGACGCCGGTCGAGAGCAGGACGCGGCTCGTATGTTCGGCGGCGAGGAGCAGCGGCAGGAACGGATCGTGGCCGGCCGTTTCGGACGACAGAATTCCGTCGAACCCTAGCGCTTCGCGCCGGCGCGCTTCTTCCGCGATTCCGCGGATGCCGAGAGCCTTTGAGTGCAGCGTGAAGCTGTAGCTCTCGATGAGGGCGATTCCGACCTTCACGACACGAGGCGGATCAAGATCGTCGCGACCCCGCCGACGGTCAAGCCCCAGAGAAAGTCCTTTTGACGATCCGCATCCGTGCCCATCGTCGTCTCGGAGAGCAAGGCGCGAATGAAGAAGAGCACCGACACGACGCCGATCGCCCACAGCATGCCGGGAGGCTCGACCTGGCCGCGAGCAAGCCCTGCTTGGCGCGAGAGATGGAAGAGGTAGGTGAGGACGCCGCCGATGCCGCCGATGCGCAGGAGGCGCCCGCGAAGGCTCACTCCTCGGTGACCTTCGCCGAACGTGCTAGGCGAAGCAGCTCCTGCTTCTCTTTGTTGCCCGACGCCGCTTGTTTCTCCCATCGTCGCTTCCGCCAATCCTTCAGAACGTACTCGTCGAGGGCGATGACGAAAAAGCTGAAGCCGAGGACGATGGCGACAGAGCTCCAAAACGATAGTTCGATCATGACGTGCGCTCCTGCGGCTCCCGATTATGCTGCAACGCGATCCGGCAGCTTGTTGGACTCGCGCATGATGAACGCGGGTTTCAGCATCACGAACAGTACCGGCAAGAGCGTCTGCGCGCCGATGTAGCCGATGCCCATCCAGATCGCGAGAAGCAAGCCCATTTCGGCGTTGAATCGGATGTTCGAGTAGATCCAGAACGACGTGCTGACGACCATCGTCACTGCGGTGAACGTGATCGCCTTGCCCGTAGTTACCATCGCTTCGCGTGTCGCATCGACGATGTCTCCGCGGATGCGGATCTCCTCGATGATGCGACTGGCCATGTACATCCCGTAGTCCACTCCGAATCCGATGCCGACGGTCACGAGCGGCAACGTGTGGATGTTGATGCCGATACCGCGCACGGCCATCACCGCGTTGCAGATCAGGTTCGAGCAGAGCATCGGCGCGAGCAGGTAGAGACCGCAACGCACCGAACGGTACGTGAACAGCAAAATGATCCAGATCGTGAAGAAGCCGAGGAAGTTCATCAGCAGATCGTTTCGGACCAATTCCTCGTTCGCCGCGGCGAGTACGCCGATGAGACCGCCCGCGAGCTTGAGTGTAGCCTTCCACGGCGGGTCGATCGTAGCCTCGATCGCCTTGCCCCCTTGATCGAGGTGAACGTGCATCACCTTCGTCTCGGCGGTCTCTGCTGTCAGCGCCTCGTTCAACGACTCGAGATTGTGAACCTCGTGCTCGCCGACGGCGGTGATCCGGTCGCCCACCTTGAACGGGTGACCGAGCGTCACCGGCTTCACGTTGCCTTCCGCGTCTACGGTGTTGAGCGATGTCGCAACGGACCAGGAGCCCTCGGATTCTCTCCACTTCGGCTCGTCGGCAACGCCTTTCACCACGACGGCGCCGTTCTCTTCGCCCACCTCGACACCCAGCTCATGCAGCTGGTTGCCGGCGATGAACTGCTTGCTGCGTCCGATCACGCGCTGGATGTTGTCGCCCTTGTGATCTCTGCAGAAGAAGGTCACGTGCGCGGTCGCGTAGTCCGTCGATACGTACTTTGCGGTCTCGGTCGGCGGCGATCCCGAGAAAAAGATGAAAAATAGACCGCCGATGTCCACCCAGTTGTTCGGGATCACGCCCCACTTCGGTTCCAGCTCGTGGAACACGCTGTTCACGGCGCGCAGGATGTCGGACAGCGAGAAGCTGTATCCGACGCTCGGATCACGCTCGAGAAACCGCTGGAAGCGCTCCATGGTCTGGAGCGTCTTCGGATCCTTCATCGCGTTCTTGTCGTAGCCCTCGGAGACGATGATCAAAGGCTCGACGCCGCCGAATTTGCCCTGAATCCGCCCATGGGACTGGTTGTACGGAGAGTCCTCGAAGACGAGCGGCGATGCCGCGCTCGGATCACCGATGGTGAGGCCTTGTAGAAAATAGAGGGTGATCGCGATCGTGACCGCCCAACCGACGAGCGTTACCCACTGTCCGGTTTTCGAAAGCAGCGCATCGACGAAGATCTCGGTGTACTTGCGGAAAGCTCCTCGCTCGCGGAGCACGACCAGCTCGGGCTCCGGCGCTTTGAGGTAGTAGTACACGATGGGGTTGAGCAACATCTCGCTGACGGTAATCGCCAGAATCCACCACGACGCCGTGATGGCCAGCTTCTGAAGCATCAGCACCGGGACGAGCAGGATGACGAGCACACCGAGCGCGTCGGTCACTACACCCGAGAAGGTCGGCACGAACAGCTCGGCAAACGACGCGACGATGGCGCGTCGTTTGTGCCAGCCCGATTTTTCGAATTCCTCATAGTAGCGATCGTGCATCTGAATCGCGTGACTCACCGCGCGTGCGGTAATGAGGAATGGCATCACGAGCATCAGCGGATCGAGCGCGAGGCCGATGAGGTAGATGAAGCCGAGCCCCCAGAACGCGGCGATCAAGCCGGTGATGGTCGGACGGAGCGACCCGCGCCAGTCGTGGAAGTAGAGCCAGCGGAGCACCCACTCTATGCAGTAGGTGATGACGAGGATGAAGAATACATCCCCGGCGTAGTTGTAGACCCAGCCGTAAAGTCGAGGCTCGCCGGCAGCCCAAATCTTGATGTCTGACCCCCCGCCCATGACCGTCGCGGTGCCGGCTTTTCCGTCTCGGAGATAGCTGAGCTCGATCCCCTGGCTGAGAGGGGCTGCGGCGCTCACCGCGTTGCCGATTTCCCAGCGTTGGCGGAGCTGTTTTCCGTTGAGGCTCGTCAGAACGTCGCCTTCCTTGAGGCCGGCTTTCTCGGCGACGCTGTTCGGGAAGAGGCGCTTGACGATGACGCCGGTACCCTTCTCTACCTTGTACGCTTCGGCGCGATCGGGATCGACGTTGACGAATTGGGCTCCGACCCAACCGGTCGTGAACGGAGTGATGACGCGCTCGTTCATCTCCTCGAAGATGCGGCGGTAGTCGAGACGGCCTTCGATGAAGTTCGCGCGGACGATCGCTGCTTTGTCGTCCAAGGATACGAGAATTCCGAAAACGTTCTCGGAGTTGTGGACGATGCGTCGCACTTCGGATGCATCGGCGTCCGTGCGCGGCATGTCGATCATGATCGGCTCGGAGCGGAGGGTACCGCCCGCTGCCACTTTCAGATGCCGCGTGGTGCGATGACCGATCGAGTCGATCTGGTTGTGGTTGACGCCGTACACACGGTCGACCTCCTCAGTCATGAGGTAGATCTGGCCGAGCGTCTCTACGTCGAAGATGTTGCCGTCTTCGACTTCCAGCATCATCACGACGTTGTTGGCGCCGCCGAAGTCCTTTGCGTACTTGTTGTGGATCTCGACGTAGGGATGGCCTTGGGGCAGCAGCTCGCCGAAGCTCGTGACCAAGCGGAGCTGGAAGCTGAAGTAGGCGAAGAGCGCAGTGATCAGAATGACTACGAACATCACCGGATGCCGGTAGTCGATGAGCAGATCGCCCAGCAAGTACAGCATTCGTTTGTCTTTCGGGACCTCGTAATCGATCGCCATGCCTACGTCCTTCCTTTGGTTTCCACTGCCCGGTGTGACCCGCGCCGAGCGCAAGTTGCACTCGGGCCGGCGGAGTCTAACGAGTCGCTAACCTTGATCAAAGCCATTCGACGACGACGACGACACGACGACGAGTCCCGTCGAGCTTGGAATCGCGGTTCTTATACGCCCGTCACCCGAAAGACAACGGGCAAGCTAGGGCCGAATGACGTAGCCCTTCGACGGGTCAGCGCGGCCGTCGAGGGTGTCGAGGTAGACGCGCTGCATCGTCTCTCGTCCGGATCCTCGTTCGACTCGGATCCATCCGTCGAGTCGTGGCAAAAAGCTCGTCCACGCCTCACCGAGGCGGCGCTGGAATCCGGCTGCACCCCAGTCCGCGATGCGCTTGCCGATGCGGTCTGGCGCGAAAAAGAGCAGGGGCGCAGGGCCAGGCAATTCCGCGCCGAAAGCGATGCGGTCCCAATGTGTGCCGCCAACCTGGCAGCTGTAACGGAGCGACGCGCCGAAGTGCCGATGTACGGCCGAAGTCACGTCGCCATCACCCGCCATATCGACGAACACGGTAGGCGTCGAGCTCGGCAGCGAGCGAACATCTTCGTACGCTACCACCCGATGGTGGCAGCCGAGGCCTTCGACGAACGCGACGTTGCGTTTGGAAGTGAGCCCCACGACCTCCAATCGTTCGCGTCCGCGTCGGTGGGCTTGGAACGCGAGCCCGATCGACGTCTTGCTCGACGCGCTCGAGATCACGAGCGATCGAGCGCCGAAGAAATCGTTCTCTTCCAGAAAATCGTCGATGAGAAATGCAGTGGCGAAGAGCGGGCGGAATAGCATTTGTTCCGCCTCGCGCCGAGCGTCGTAGCCGGGATCGGCTGCGGTGCGGAGATATTGGTTGTAGAAAGGTGACATCGCTTGGCGGTGCGCGGAGACGTCGTCGAATCCCCCATCGTGCGCTCGACCGGCTTGGACGACGAAGTGCGTCGACATTGGCAGATAGCCGTACACGCGCTCGCCCTCCTTCACGTCTGGATTCGCCGAGCGCGCGACCGTGGCGAAGCCCCACACCGGCACGCGGCCGAAGCCCTCGGGAGCCGGGTAGAAATTCCAATACTGCATGATGTCGCCGAAAACGGCGTAGGTGACGTTGTTCGCCGTGAAGGCGAAGGAGTCGACTTCGAGTAGCGCTTCGCCGGGCGCGAGCTGCACGGCATCCGCCGCCGGCGCCTCTCGGATCTCGACGTCGTGAAGATCGGTCTTTCGTACGAGGAAATCGTAGGCCGTGCTTCGATCGCGCGTTTCGCTCATCGCTCTCTCCTCTCGGCTAGGGGGTCGCCGCTGGAACATCCTGCTTTTGCGCAGCAATCGAGATCGCCTGCGCACCCGCTCGTTTGGCAACATCCATCAGACCGACCACGCGCCCGAGCAAGGCCGACTCGTCGCCTTGGAGGATGACAAGCTTTCGCTCGTCGTCGGCGAGTAGATCCTGAAGCGTAGCCAGAAGCTGGCCGGACTCGACCGGCAGCTGATTGACGAAAATCCGATCGTCGGAGGTCAACGTGACGGTGACGCCGCGCGACTCCTGTTGCGTCTGTGCGACTTTCGGAAGGCTCACCTTTGCCGCGGACTCGACGATCGCCGACTGCGTGATCATGAAGATGATCAGCAGCACGAGGAATATGTCCGTGAGCGGAGTGATGTTGATCTCGGCGACGATCGATTCGCCGTCGTCTTCGTCTCCGAGCTTACCGATTGCCATGGACGCCCCCGAGCCGGGCCGCCTCGAGCACACGACCGAGCCCCACTCGCAGCATCGTGTCGAGCCCCGACACCTTCACTTGAAGGTAGTTGTAGAAGATCACGGCGACGATCGCGACGACGAGGCCGAGCGCGGTGGCGACGAGCGCTTCCGAGATACCGGCGGCCACCACCGAGAAGCCGCCCGTGCCCATCGTCGCCATCTGGTGAAACGATTTGATGATGCCGACCACCGTACCGTAGAGACCGATGAAAGGCGCCGACGACCCGATCGTGCCGATCACCCAAACGTTCTGCTTGAGACTGCGGCTCTCACCGAGACGCCGTCTCTCGCCGAGCTCGAGAATCTCCTCGAGATCACTCGCCGACAGAAGCCCCAGCACGGGCCCGTAAACTCGCGACGCGGGCGATTGATCGGCTGCGGCCGTCACCGCGCTGCTCGCCGCTGCGACGTTCCCGCTCCGAAGGCTGCTACAAACTTGGTCCGTGAGCGCATCGGTGGCGCTGCCCATGCGGGACAACGTCCACAGACGCTCGATCAAGAGACTCACCATGATGATCGAGCAAAGGATGAGAGGATAGGTCGCGTACCAGCCCTGGTGGATGAGATCGACGACGGTCATGCTCCCGAACGTCGCGTTGGCCGCTGCTACCGTTGCTTCCGTTTCCATGCTTCGCTCTCCTCGCCTTTTCTCTTCTCACCGACACGTTCGCGCGGCGAGCTTTTCGAATCGCCTCCGCATCTCCGCGTCGCGGAGATCGGGGCGAAAGCCGTTCACTTCCTCTACGCCGGCGCAAGCGTCGGCGAGACGACCGGCTTTCTCGAAGCTCTCGGCCGTTTTGACTCGCGCGTCGTACCAACCCGGCGACGCGACTTCCTGTAGCTTCGCGAGGCGCGACCAGTAGTCGGCGGCCTCGGGCCACGCCTCACGCCGAATCGCGAGGTCGGCGGCGTTGCGCAACACGGTCTTGGATTGCGGCGCTTCCTTCACGAGATCCGCGTACGCGGACGCGGCATCGTCTAGCCTTCCGGCCGCGGCGTAGTACTGCGCGAGTGCCGCGCGCGCATCGGAGGGAATCGGTCGTCCCGCGGCGCGGAGTCGGTCGAACGTGGACGCCGCGAGCTGCATCCATCGATCGGAAGTCGCTTGGTCTGCGCCTGCCGTATCAATCGCGTTTTGAAGGAGAATCGGCGCGGCTTTATCGAGCAGCTCGAGTGTTCGAGGGTCGTTCGACGCGAGCAGAACGCCCGCCGCCTTCTCCGCATCTGCAACCGGGCCGAGCACGGCGCGCCCCGCCAGACGCAGCGCCGCCACCATCGGCACGAGGTCAGCTGCGGCCGGATAGCGCGCCTCGAATCCATCGAGGCTCGCGAGTGTGGCTTCGAGCTTGGCACCTGGACCGACGCCTTCCGCCATCGCTTTGGCGAGCGTCGTGCGGGCACGCAGCTCGTCCAGCGCGGCACCCTTCTCGTTCGCACTGAGCTTCGAGAAGCGCGACCACGCGTCGGCGACTCGCACGCGAAGCGGCGAAGCCCACCCTGCATCGGCGCCTTCGGGCGGCCGGAGCAGCACGTCGGCAAGACACTGAATCTCACCCGAGGCGGCGCGAATCTCGAAGGCGGTCGGACCTCTGACGCGTGCGTAGGCGTCGCCGGCGTCGAGAAGGCGGCCGTCGGCCTGATGAAGCTCGCCCAGGCGAAGCGCAGCCTCGTAGGCGGTGTCGTGCTCGGGCCAACCGTCGAGATATGCCTCGGTCGCCGAGAGGAAAAGCTCTCGCGTCTCGGCGCTAGGCGTCGCGCGGAACACGCCCTCGGCCGCTCGGAAGCGGAGGTACGCTGCCTCGGGCGCGAGTGACGACGTCGGCGCGCGGTCGAGGTAACCGCGGAGCGCGCGCTCTGCATCCGCGAAACGGCCGAGTCGGAAATAGGACACCCCGAGCCGATGAAAGACGAGCGTTCCCTGTTCCGAATCGGGCGCGGCGCTCTCGCGAACTTTTTCGTAGGCGGCGATCGCCTGCGCGAATCTCTCCTCTGACGCGAGATTCTCCGCTGCCATCCATTCGGCCGAGGCGCTCGATCCGAGCACGAGGCGGGGATCGGGCAACGTCGCGAGCGCAATCTGTTGAACACGTTTCGACCAGAACGCTCCGAGCTCCGTCAGCTCGCGCGCAAGCCGCTGAGCTTCGTCGGTGAGCCCGCCGCTGCTGCCGCCTTTCAGCGCTTCGGCCACGGCCTGAAAGCGCAGAAGGCGAATCTGGTTCCGAGTGTCCGCGGACAAGCCCGCGCCCGAGGCCTCTGCGAGCAGCTTTCTCGTCTCCTCGAGGCCGGCATTGCCGCCTTTCGCGACCTTCACCTCCGCCAGCGTAAGTCGCGCCGGCCAGTAGAGCGGAGAACCCGGCCCTCGCGCCAGAACCGGCGCGAGATCTCCTGCCGCCGCATCGAGCTCGCCGAGCTCGCGCTCCGCGAGCGCGCGCCCGAGCAAGTTTTCGTCCCGAGCCTTGGTGTCGTCCCCGTACACGAATTCCGAGAAGCTTTTGACCGACTTCTCGAGCCACGCGCGACGCGTCGCCTTCTCTTCGGGATTGAGCATCGCGAGACGATAGTAGAGCCAAGAGAGCTGTCCGCTGGCAGCGAGCGAAAAGCCACGATCGACCAGCCAAGCGCGCTGCTCGTAAAGAATCTCCGGATTCCCGTCGATCGCGATGATCTCGTTCACCGCGTTGTCCACTCGGCCTTGGTGGTAGTCGTGGAGTCGCTCGAGGAGCGGCAGTAGCGCACGGCCGGTCGACCTCGCTGCCGCGCGTGCGTCTCCCGAACCGGTCCGCACCCATTGGTCGTAGCGCTCGGCAACTTGCACCGAGGCGTCGGCAAGGTGGCCGAAAAGCGCTTGCTCGCGCTCTTCGTCGACCGCGCCCTTGACGGCGGCGCTCACTTCGCCGGAAAGCTGAGACAGGGACGCCGCCCCGACGAATCCGGACGCGAGCAACGGAGCGAAAAGGCCGATCGTGAGAATTGCTCGGCGAGTTAGTTGGAGGCGCGAGATTTCGTCACCTCCTTTTGCCACTGCTGCCCGAACGCTGCGATCAGGAGCTGCTCGGCGAGTCGATCCGGATTCTCGAGCGGAATCACGTCGCCGCCGCCGGCCTTGGCGAATCGACGGTAGAGATTGCGAGTCTCGACGTAGAACTCGGGCAACGGGCTGATCTTCTCGGGCGCTTTTCCGTAGAGCGACTTGTGGAGCTCGATCTCGTACTCCCGGTGCATCGTCTCGGAGAGATCGAGGAAGTGCACCACGCCGCCCTTCGCGTGAAAATCTCGGAGTAGCTCTTCGGCCTGAGCGATCGATTTTTTGTGCGGCGGCGAGCTCGGAACGACAACGATCACGCGATGTGCGAACTTTCGCCACTCGAGCTCGTCGAGCGTGGTGAGCAGACCCTCCGTCATCGCTTCTTCGTAGTCGCCGCCGCCGCCCGCGTGGATGGTGGAGACGAACGACTTGAGCTTCTCCGAGTGAAACGTGAGCGGAGACCAGCGAGTGACGAACTCTTCACCGCGGTCCTTGTACACGACGAGACCGACGCGAGAGTTCGGCACGAGCGCGTGAATGCGATTCGCGAGCGCTGTGATCTGCGCCTTCACCGTATCGATCGCGAACTGCATGCTATTGGTGCCGTCGAGAAGAAAGACGACGTCGAACCCCACCTTGTGGAGCAGGCCTACGAAGTCGCCGAAGCCGCGGCCGAAGCCACGGCCGATGCCGCCGCCGAGCCCGCCGCCCGACCCGGTACCGGGACCGAGCGCCATGCCGCCGCCGGTAGACGGCACGTTTCGAAGACTCGACGCGACCGGCACGGGATTGATGCGCGGCGTGACGTCGGCGAGGCTCACGCCCAAGTCGGCGAGCTCCGGCACGACTTCGCTCGCGACTTGGGGCAGCGGCGAGAGCTCCTGAATTTGGCGCGATACTTCTTCTTGAAGCGTATCGGACTCATGGGTGCGATCGGTGTGGTAGTCGAGCCTGCCGTGGCCCGTCAGCAGAGAGAACGACTCTCCCTTGCCGCCCGGCGACGTCCCCGATCCGCCTCCGCCATCGAGCACGACGAGTGCAAGGAGAATCAAGAAAATGATTCCGTGAATGGCGAGCGAGACGAGGTACGCGACGCTGGTTCGAAACGCGTCGCGCCGGAGCCAGGGATAAATTCCGCCTGCTCTTTTCGAACGCTCGCCCGGCGGCTTCGAGCTCATCATCGGATCATCTGGAAGGCGGGCCATGCAGCGGGCCGCCGGGCTCTACCGGCGCCGCTCGGCGAGTATAACCACGCGATCGAGCAGCCGCGAGGCGGAAAATTCGACGCTCCCCACTCGCTCCAACGCGGCGCGGCGCCGCGCAGAGACGACCGACTTCACACGCTCGCCTCGGACGGGACGTCGAAGAAACGCTGATAGTGCGCCACGCGCGACCGCTCCTCGTCGAGTGACAGTCCCGTGTCGGCAAAGCGATACGCGTGCTTCCCATGTTTGTCGTCGGGATTCGCGGCTAGGAACGCGCGCATACGGCGCTCGGCGTCCGCGTCGAGGTCCAGGCCGAAACGTTCGTAGATGCGGCGAACCGTCGCGAGCGGATCGGCCATGAACTCACGAAATTGAATGTCGACGACTTGCTCACGTGGAACGATGCCACTCTCGCGGACGCGTACCGACGCTTCGAGGCCCGATTGCACCTGCTCCGCCCACTCGCGTGCTACGTCGAGTCGTTCGACGCGATCGCTCGCCATCGTCCGAAGAGCGGAGACGAGGCTCGTCAACGACGCGACGATTTTCAACGGGTCACGATGGGTCTGTACGAGACAAGCGTCGGGGTACTCGCGGAGCAGCGCCTCGACGTGCCAGAGGTGACCGGGCGATTTCAGCACCCAACGATCACGCGCGCAGCGCCAGCCGAGATGTTGGAGCATGCGGCGATGAATCGCATAGGCCGGCGCGAGATCGGCTTCGGAGTGCAGCCAGCTCGCATAGCTAGGTACGCGATAGGTGGTATGGAAAATCATGCTCGCGAAGTCCATTGCCGTCATGCGCACACACTCTTGAGGCAGCTCGGCTCCCATCGGGTGCATGCGCTTAAAGTCGGGAATCAGCGTGTCGGTCTTCGCCAGCGTCTTGTTCGCCTCTGCGATGCGCGGGTCGCTCGCGTAGGTAGCGCTCTCGGGCGGCGGAAAGGGCAGATCGACTTCCCACGTCATCGGTACGCGAATTCGCGGGTCTTGGGCGATCACCTGGTGGAGAATCGTCGTGCCGGTCCGCGGCATGCCGACAATGAAAATGGGCCGTTCGATCTTCACCGCGGCGATTTCCGGATTCCGCCGTCGCCATTCCTGCATCTGCAAACGGTTCTCGAGCAGCAGGAGAATCTCCGTGCGCGCGATCACACGCCCGAGCGTGCTCAAGCGCGCTTCGCTCTCGAGCGAAGCGACGAGATGCTCTAGACCGTCTCGAAACGTCTCACCGCCGAAGTCCGAGAGGCCCGAGCGTTTGCACGCCGCCGCTACGAGCGCGTCTGCGTCGAGACGCCCGAGCGGCACGCCGAGCGCCCGAATGCTCCGGCCCACCGCGTTCAGCGCACGCACACCGAGAGGCAACGGTGTGATCGCGCTCACGGCTCGCGCCTCGCGATATGACGGCGTCGCATCGCGATGCTGCGCGTCCTCTGCTCAGGACTGCAGCGCGCGGTGTCGGGCGGCAGATGCTTCCAGATTTCGGCGAGCTTTACGGTCTTGCAGGTAGGCCGAGGGCTATCCTCGGTCCAGATCCAACGGTACTGGAGCAAGCCCTCGCTGTGACCTGCCGCGTCGAGCCAGTTCGCCACGCCTGGATCCGTGTGCGCGAGCACGCAGCGAAAGCGCCCGTCGTCGTCGATCCTCGCCTGATGGTGATTGATGCTCGTTTGGCGATTTCCGTAGTCGCGCCCTTCGAACCAGAGCCCGCAGAGCTGGAACGCCCAGTAGCGAGCTTTCGGAACCTCGGTCTCGATGATCATCGCGTCTCCCTTAGCGACTCGGTAGTAGTCGTTGCCGTAACGAATCGTGTCGGCGCCGCCCACGTACTTGACGGCGGCTGCAACGTGGCCGGGTCTGAAGTCGGAGCGAATTCGCTCCACCCACTGGTTCCAAAGGCGCGCCGAGACTTCGACCCACTCGCCGATGTCGCCGAGGAGCGCGGCCATTCGCGCCGCCGATAGCGGCGTCGGCGCGGCGCCCTCGCTTCCGACACGCTCCAAGAAAATCGACGCGGGAATCTCGCGCTCCCAATCCACGAAGTACTGGCGGACGACGATGAGCTTCGTCTCCGGATGCACGCGGATCCAGTTGCCCCGATGGCCGGAGGGACACTCGCGGCTGAAAAGAATCTCGAACGTTCCGTCCGGAGCGATCTCGAGCTCGCTCGCCGACATAGTCTCGAAGACTCGGTCGTCACCGAGCTGCATGAATCCTTCCTTCACCTCGATCAGAAGCTCGAAGGCCGTGCCGCGCGTGCCGGTCATGCGATAGGCCGCGTCCGAGCTCACGCCGACGATCAGGTACTGGTTGTCGGCGTTCTCTCCGCCCCAAGGCGTTCGTGAGTCCGGGCTTCGAAACACACGTGGAACGAGCGGATCCGCGAAATCCAGCGAGAAACGGATGGCCGCATTCACGAGGCCCGTGAGATAGCGAAAGCCCGCAGCGCGATCCGCCGGCGATGCACCCGGATTGGCTTCGCATACCGTAGCACCCGCTCGCTTCAGCGATTCACAAAAATCGCTCCACGCTTCGCCCGAGACGAGACGCTGCTCGTCGAGAGCATCGGGGTGCCGCGCGCGAAGCTGGCGCTTCAGTGCATCGCCGACCGCGCCGGTGCCGCCGGCGACCGGCTCGTCAGTCGCTTCGGGTCGCTTCGTCATGGCTCCTCTGGCGGCACGCCGTAGCGCGTTTGATAAGCGATGAAGCGTTGTCGCTCGAGCCCGACATCGAAGCCGGTCTCGGCAAACGCATAGTCGTGAGCGCCGTGCTTGTCCTTCGGCTTCGCTGCGAGGTAGGCAGACATGCGCTCGGCGGCTTCCGATCGGAGCTCGAGCCCGAGCTGCCGGTACACGGACGAGATCGTCGCGAGCGGATCGCGCATCAGATCAGCGTAACGCACGTCGACGAACGAAGCGTCGCGCGCGATCGCCGTTTCGCGCATCTGCGAAGCGCGCTCGAGAAGCGCTGCGCAGGCCTCGCCCCCGAACCACGTGCGAAGCCGAGCCGTGTCCACCTGGTCCGAGCGTACGCGCGCGGTCGCAGCGAGGGTGCTCGTCACCGAACCCATCACGCGAAGCGGGTCTCTATGGGTCTGCACGATTCGCGCGTCGGGGTAGACGGCGAGCAGCGCGTCGAGCGACGCTAGGTGAGACGGGGCCTTCAAAACCCAGCGCTCGCGCGGCGCTTTCCACGACAGTACTTGGAGAAAACGGCGATGGAGCTCGTAGGCGGGCCGCAAGTCGGCGGTCGCGAGCCACACAGCGTAGCTCGAGGCTTGGTTCGTCGCCGCGAGCTGATCGCTTCGGAACTCGTGCGCCGTGATCATGATGCACTCGACGGGGATCGTTGCGCCGAGCTCGTGAATCGTAGGGTACTCGGGGACGATCGCGTTCCAGATTCCGATCGCGCGATCGGCCCGGGCGATCCGCGGATCCCTGTCGTAGCTCGCTGCCTCGGGTGGCGGACACGGATGGCGTACCTCCCAGGCCAGCGGAACACGGCTCGCGCGATCACAGGAGAACAGCTCGTGAAGCAGCGACGTGCCCGTGCGCGGCAGCCCCGTGATGAAGATCGGCTGACTGACTTCGACTTGTGTGATGTCTCGATGTCGAGCGCACTCGGCTGTGATCCGTAAGCGGTTCTCGAGGAGATTCACGATCTCGTCGCGCGCGAGAACGCGACCGATGAAATGCAGGCGCGCATCACGTTCGATAGACTCGAGAAGGACACCGAGCGGCTTGCGAAAGGTGTCTTCACCGAAGTCGTCGAGCCCCGTTCGCGCCGATGCTTCGACGAGCAACGCCTGCTCGTCGAGCGCGACCCATCGCGGGTCGCCGAGCTCGTTCAGAGCGGTGACCCACGACGGCCTCACGGCCGACCCTGCGCGCGTCGACGTGGTCAGGGCTGCGAGCTCCGCGCGGTGGCCTCGATCGCCCGCTGCGCGATCGTTCGTGCCGACTGTCTCACCGCCGCTTCGTCGGCGCCGGGACGAGCAACCTGGGCTTCGATGAGGGCCGATGCCGTGCAGGCGCGCAGCGTGCCAATGCCCCACGACTTCTGGAAGCTCCACCAAGCCTTCGTCCCGACGCTGGTGATCGGCTCCGCACCGTCGAGAGGCGGATAGCATGCCACTTTGCCCGAATCGAAATGCTTGGCTTGGCTGATCCAAAGATCCGCCTTGCCCGAGCCACCGCCTTTGGCTTGCCACGCGCACGCGTCCGATTTCCATGCACGAGCGTCTTCCGTGCGACTGACGAGAGAGTAGGCCCCTCCATCCATCGCGACGGTCATCAAGCGCTCCAGATACGCTTCGGAAAAGATGTTGCAGGGAAACGTCGCAGCGTTTCGCTCCGCCTCGTGCTCGTCGGCGGGCTCGATCGTCTCTTCGGCGTCCTCGCTGAGCCCTTCCAGGAACTCGTCTACGTTCCCCTTCGGACCACTCGGCGGAGTCTCGTCTACGGCGCTGCCGCGAGACGGTACGAGCGACGCAAAGAGCACTGCGGCGAGCAAGATGGCTCCGAATTTCCAGGTCATGAGCAACCTCCCATCGTTTCGGCCTCGCGTCAGAATCGCTCGATCACGTCGCGGCGAAAGCGTTCGAGCGTCGCGCGCAACGCTCGAAGATCGCCCTCTCGGGCCGCGATCACCATGCGTGAAGCACCGAGGCCCGCGAGCGAGTCCGCACTCGCCGCGTCCGCCGTGCCGAGCAGCGTCAGCTCGATGGCGCGCGGATCGCGCCCGTTCGCAGCAGCCGATTCGGCTACGATGGTACGCAGCTTTGCGAGCTTCTCCGGCGTCACGCCGAGCGGATAGAACCCGTCGCCGTAGCGCCCCGCTCGCCGAGCGGCAGCCGGGCTGTGCCCGCCGATGACAATCGGCACACCGCCGGGTTGGAGCGGGCGTGGCTCCGAGACCACCCGCTCGAACCGCACCCTCTCGCCGTGGAAGCTCGCGACGGGATCGCGCCACAGAGCTCTCATGGCCGCCACATACTCGTCCGTGCGCGCGCCCCGATCGTCGAAGCTAGCCCCCAAAGCTTCCGCCTCCTCGCGAACCCAGCCCACACCGATGCCGAGCTCGACGCGCCCCCCCGAGAGTCGGTCGAGGCTCGCCACTTCCTTGGCGAGCACGAGCGGATTCCGCTGCGGAAGAATGAGCACGCCGGTGGCAAGCCGAATGCGCTCGGTCGCGGCGGCGACGTAGCTCAGCCAGACGAGCGGGTCGGGCTGCGGAACCTGCGCCGTGAACGGAGACCGACCGCTCGGGTCGTAGGGGTAGACGGAGCTGTACTCCACCTTCATGACCACGTGCTCGACGACCCAGATCGACTCGAAGCCGAGCTCTTCGGCAAGGCGGGCGAAACCGACGGCAAAACCACCGTTCTCGACGGGACCGACCGCGTAGGGTGCGATGACTCCAAACTTCATCCTGATGCTCGCGGCGCTTCGCTCTGCTTACCTAGCGGTTCGCCACACTTCAATGAACTTCACGCAAGCCGGCGCTTCCTCTATATGCTTCGTCGAGCGCTCCGGTCGTCGACAATGGAAGTCTACGCGACAATCGACAATCCGCAGATGAGGCTTTCCGACGTTGCGGCCCATGCTGCAAGGGCGGAGAGAATCGGTTTGACCGGGCTGCTCGTTCCGGAAGCCGTCCACGATCCTTTCTTGATGGCGCTGCTCGCGCTCGAGCACACGCGCAGCCTCACGGTCGCAACCAGTGCGGTCGTCGCGTTTCCGCGAAGCCCGACCGTCGTCGCCCACAGCGCCTGGGACTTGCAGGCGCTGTCGCGCGGCCGTTTTCGGCTCGGGCTCGGTACTCAGGTGAAAGGCAACGTCGTCGGCCGTTTCGCGACAGCCTGGGCGCCGCCGGTCGCGCGCATGCGTGACTATGTCGGCGCGCTCCGAGCGATCTGGCGCACGTGGCAAGAAGGCGTGCCGCTTCGCTACGAGTCCGAGCACTACCGGCTCGATCGGATGCAGCCTTTCTTCAACCCGGGCGCCATCGAGAGCCCCGAGATCCCCGTCTACCTCGGGGGCGTGAACGCCAGAATGATGGCACTCGCGGGTGAGATCGCCGACGGGCTCATGACTCACCCGACCAACACGAGCCCGCGCTTCCTCCGAGAGATTGCTACGCCGGCACTCACTACCGGCGCCGCGCGAGCGGGTCGCGAGCAGCGGCTCGCAGGCATCGTCGCCTCGCCCTTCGTGGCAACCGGCGCGACTCACGAGGCGCTTGCACGGGCGCGCGAGCAGATTCGCCAGCACCTCGGGTTTCTCTACTCGACGCCGCAGTATCGCGCCACGCTCGATCTTCACGGGTGGCGCGACGTGGGAGAAAAACTTCACGCGCTCACGCGAGCCGGACGTTGGGGAGAACTCTCGAGTGAGATCTCCGACGAGATTCTCGATGCGCTCGTCCCGAGCGGGACGTACGACGACATCGGCGCCGTGCTCCGAGACTGGTTCGGTGATCTCGCCGCCGGCATCGCTCTCAGCATGCCCGCCGACCCGGCCGACGATGATCGTTTCGCAGCAATGATCCGCCTGCTTCGAGCGGCTTAGCCGCGTGGAAGCGCCGAGATCTCGCCCGGAACTTCACGTGCCGCGATCACCGCGCGTGCCGCTGCTACCGCAGCGGCGACCAACAGCAGCGTTTGAAGCCCGAGACCCTCGGCCGTCGGATGGATGCCGAGAAGCTCGATCCGCACGAACGAAACCTGTGTTGCGCCGATCACCCCTGCCTCCTGCAACGCCGCAATGCCGTGACCCGCGAGAATCACCGCGAACGCGTAGAGAAGCCCGGACGTGACGAAGAAGAATTCGCGCATCGGTAGCCGCCGCCCGAAGCGAAAGGTGACGATCGCGAGGCCGGTGAGTGCAAAGAGTCCGGTGCCCGCGCCCGCCAGCACGGCATTGCGACCGGCTGCACCGGCCTGCGCCGAGATCGCTTCGTAAAAGAGGATGGTCTCGAAAGCCTCGCGATAGATCGCGACGAAAGCGATCGACGTGAGCGTCCAAAGAGAGCCGCGCGAGAGCGCCGTTTGGATGCGCTCCATCAAGAATGCGTGCCAGCGCTGCGACGAGACTTTCGCGATGAGCCAGTAGCTGACGTAGAAAAGGATGCCCATCGCGAGAAGCGACGTCACGCCCTCGATGAGCTCGCGCTCGAAGCCGCCGATCTCGAGCAAGCGACGCGCGGCGATCCATGTCGCGCCACCCGCTAAGAGCGCCGCGATCCAGCCGTAGTGAACGTAGCGCAGCGAATCCCGGTGCCCCGTGCGGACGAGGATGCCCGTCAGCGCCGCTACGAGGAGCACGGCTTCGAAGCCTTCGCGCACCATGATGGTGAGCGAGCTCAAGAACGCAGCGAGAGGCCCGAACTCGCCGCTTTCGAGGCGGTCGCTCGCCTGGTCGAGATTGCGTCTGAGGCCTACGTAGAGACTCTCGATCTCGGCGCGCGGAGCGCCGTTCTGAAGACTCTCCCGATAGCGGAGAAAGTCGCCTTCGATCGCGATGCGGAGCTCCGCATCGAGGGCGCTCAGCGCCGGCTCGATCGGCTCGAATCCGTCTAGGTAAGCGGAGATTGCGAGATCCACGGCGCGCGAGGCATCGTCCGCTTCGTACGCGGTCCGAGACTCGAGCAAGCGCGCGCGCACGAGCGCAAAGGAGACACCGGCGTCGGCGAGCGCTTCGGGATGTCGGCGCAGATACGCAACGACGTCTCGGCTCGCGTCGTCTTTCGCCAAAGCCGCGACCGGCCGGCGAATGAGCTCACCGATTCCGTGAACCACGTCGGCCGCAGCGGCGGGATCCGCAGCGATCAGCGCGCGACCGCGAGCTAGCTCATCGTCACCGAACGCGAGCGAGCCGACATAGAACGAGAGATCGAAGCGCGCCGCTTCGTCGTAGGCTTCGACGAAGCTCGCCATCGCCGTCCCGTCGATGCCGTAGGTGATGGTTGCGTAGACGGCGGAAAGCGGAAGCGAGAGCATGCGCTCGCGATCCGTGAAGTCGGTGGGGCGTGGGTCGTGCTGCGCAGCGTTCGGACCGTCGCCTCTGCCGGTGACGCCGTGACAGCTCGCGCAGGCGTCGGCGTAGATCTTTGCGCCATCGGCGGGATCGGGGGCTCGCGGCGGCAATGCGCCGACTCGAAAGCGCTGCCGGACTGCGCCGGCCAGCGTTCGAGCCTGCGCCACCACCTCGTCTCCGCCCTTGGCGTCTACCGAGGCGCGAAGCTTCGCGAGCTCGAGCAACAGCGAGTCGTCGGACTCGAGGCCTAACGTCCCTAACTGGCCCGCCACTAGACCGAGAAACGAGAGCTGCTCTTCGTACTCCAGCTCGCTCAGGACGCGACCGCCGGAGACGGCGCCGGGGTAGTCGACGGCGACATACTCCAATAGATGGACCGCCCGTTCGGCGGTTTCTCCGGCGGGTGCCGCGGGCTCGGCCGCCGCCAACGCGCCCGTCTGATCTGCGAGCGCGATCAGCAGGAAAACCGTGAAATTGACAATCAAATTCATCGACTTCCTGGGTACGCCGGCACGGGCCGCTTGTCAACGAATTCCAAGGGCGCGAAAGGGAAAGAGTCGGTCGACGCGCCTCGGCCTTCTCAGCTCGCGCCCGAATACGGGTCGTTCATGCCGTATTTTTCGAAAGCGCCCCAGAACCCGTGCTCATGAAGACCAAAGCCTTCACGGCCGTCGCTCGAGTCGAAGCGAGCGACGTGGTCGACCACGCCGTACTGGCCTAGCGCAGCGATCTCGGCGACGTCTTTCGTGAATCCCTGAACGACGAGCTCGCCTTGGTACATCCCGTGACGCCAATCCGGCTCCATGCCGTAGCCGGTCCCGACGGCGATGTACGCGGTCAAGAGCGGAGTCGCGTTCACGTGCAGAGCACCGCAAGGCGCGCGGGGGAAGTGAATCACCGACGACTCGATCATGCGCGTGCCGGGCGTGAGCTTGTGCTCGTATTCAGGGCGGCCGAGAGGCTCCGGCGGGCGTTCCGGGTCGTTCCATATGCGCACCGCTTCTTCGATCACGCGCTCGCCGCGATTGGCCTCGTTCAGCATGTAGAGGATCGAGAACTCCCGAAATTGCATCGGCGAGTAGTTCCACATGCCGCTCATCTGACCCTCTAGACCGCGGATGCCGGGCGGCTCGTGCTCGCCGACGGGACGCACGCCCCAAGAGCGATCTCTCGTTCCCCACCAACGATCGGGGGTCACGTCGAACGTCTCGCCGCCGAACGAGAGCGTTCCGGTCCAGTAGCCGGTTTGCGCGAAGCGCATCGTGTCGAACACGACCCGCTCGTACTTGCGTATGAGCTGGCGTGGCTCGAGGCAAGCCGGGATTGCTCCCTGCCACGTGAGATCACAGGCGACCCCGTGCTCGTTCGGAGCGATCGTGAAACGAAGCCGCGCGAGCCCTTCGAGCACTTCCACCCGAAACGGGCCGACGCTCGTATCCATCCTGTCACCGAGAACCTTCGACGCGCGCAACACGTGGTGCTTCCCCGCTCGCGTGATGCTCACGAACGCGTCCTGCACCGACAGGTTCGGGTACTGGCCCATCCCCATCACCATGAAGAGCGTGTCGTCGCAGGCGTGGAGATTGAAGTAGTACCGATCGTAGAAATTTCGATCGCTCGTCGCGACGTGGCGGATGACTTCGCTCGTCTGGTGTAGGGGGTAGTCGTCCATCGATGACAGCATCCGGGCCTCCGGTTATCGCGCCGCTCGAAGACTAGCTTCCGGTGTATACGACGCAATCCGATTGCAGTCTCGCGCGCTGTGGGAGGCCGGTGCGGGTCCCGGCGCTCAAACATCTCCGCGCGAAGCGCGCTACGAAACTCGCGGCGGGACCCGCACCGACCTCCCACAGCGTCCGTGCAGCTCACCGGCTGGCTTCGGTCATCGGAAGCGCGTTCAATCGGCACCGACATCCAAGCAAGGGTCCGTCGTTCATCGATGGCACCGTAGGGAGACGAATATGGCAGGGATTAGGCTGATCAATCCGGCGGGGACGGAGGGGATTTACAATGCTTACAAGTTTTCGCAGGCGGTGGTCGCGGATGGGCGGGTGGATGTGGCAGGGCAAGTCGGGCTCGGGGCGGATTTTTCGATTCCCGATGACATCGGTGGGCAAACGCGGAACGCGCTGACGAACTTGAAGAGCATTCTCGAGGCGGCGGGCTCGTCGCTCGAGCACGTCACTCACTTGACGCAGTACTTCACCGACATTGCCGACGTGCCGGCGTCGGACGAGGTATTCGTCGAGTTTTTTCCGAAGAACTACCCTGCTCGAACGGTCGTGCAGGTGGTGTCGCTCGTGCTTCCTCAGCTGAAGCTCGAAGTGCAAGCCACCGCTGTGACGAAGTAGATCCGAGCGAGCTGCGCGACCGAGCCTAGGGGTGTAGAATCCCGCCCATCGGAATCACGAGCATGTTGCCTTCGATCGTCAAACGCGCCCCGGTGCCGAAGCAGGTGGAGACCGTGACGACGATCGCGCGCGCGCGCGAAGTCGATCCACGGAGCGTCGGTGTCGACCCCGCGGGTGTCGACGCGATCTGGAAATCGATCGAGACTCTCTATCGCGATGGGCTACACCCCGCGATGCAGCTCTGCATCCGGCGCCGTGGCGAGGTCTTGATCGACCGAGCGATCGGCTACGCGCAAGGTGGAGGCCCGGACGACCCCGAGGACGCGCCGAAGGAAATCGTCACGCCCGACACGCCTTTCAATACGTTCTCCGCGAGCAAGGCGGTCACCGCGATGGTCATCCACTTGCTCGATCAGCAGCGACTCTTGCACCTAGACGACCCGGTTTGCGAGTACATCCCCGAGTTCGCAAAGAACGGGAAGCGCTGGATCACGATCCGTCACGTGCTGACACATCGCGCCGGCATTCCGAACATCGCCCCCGAAGCGATGCAGCTCGAGATGCTCGAGCGCCCGCAAGAGATCGTCGCGATGCTCTGTGAGACGAAACCCATGTGGCGGCCGGGTCGCGTGCTCGCCTATCACGCGATCAGCGGCGGCTTTCTCTTGGGTGAAATCGTGCGTCGCGTTTGCGGAGACGACATTCGCGGCGTGCTCGCCTCGGACGTGCTCGAGCCCCTCGGGTTTCGCTGGATGAACTACGGCGTCGCGCCCGCGGACGTTCATCGCGTGGCGAAAAACTACTTCACGGGTCTGCCGGTTCTCCCTCCGTTCTCGTGGATCTTCCGTCGCTTTCTCGGCGTTCCCTTCGAGTCCGTTTCCGTCATCGGCAACGACCCGCGCTACCTCACCGGAATCATCCCGTCGGGGAACATCGTCGCCACGGCGAACGAGCTCAGCCTCTTCTATCAGCTCCTGTTGAACGGCGGCGAGCTCGGAGGCGTTCGCGTGTTCGAGCCGCGCACCGTGCGGCGCGCCGTGGCGGAGCAGTCGTATCTCGAGTTCGATCTCTCGCTCGCCATGCCCGTGCGCTACGGCATGGGCTTCATGCTCGGCGGCAAGTACTTGAGCTTTTACGGGCCCGACACCGAGAGCGCGTTCGGCCACATCGGCTTCATCAATGTGATGGGTTGGGCCGACCCCGATCGCCGTATCACAGTCGCGCTCATGACGAGTGGCAAACCGTTTCTGTACCCGGAGATTCTCCACTTCTCCGACATCTTCAAACAGATCGGTCTGGCGTGCCCGAAAGACCCGAGCTTCGATTGGTGGTCTACGCTCTCGCGCGAGTCTCGGCCGCGCGTCGTTTCGCGACCGGAAATCACGCTTCACTGAGAGTCGCGAGGCGGCGACTGCCGGGCCGACGACGGCTCGAGTGAACAGGCTATTCGCTCAATCGTAGAGCAACGCCGCGTCGCGACCGGCCTCGTAGCGTTCTCGGCCTCGACCTGCGATCGTCGCTACAGCATCGAGGCCGCGCCCTGTATCGATCGCCTCGCGCACGTCGGCGGTTCCGGTCAAGAGATCGATGGCAGGCACGTCATCGCGAAACTCGTAGGCTTCGGTGCGCCAAGCGAATTCTTTCGGCCACAGCTGCTTCGCAGCAACGAGCACGGCGAGGCCCGTTCGATACGAATCGAACGCGCGCCGGTCGACGACGTGGAGCTGAACGGCGCCGCAACGCTTTCGTGCGTGCTTCTGGAACATCGGCTCGATCGTGCAGGGACGGAACGTGACCCCGGCGAGATCCGAGCGCTCGAGCTCGGCGGCGAGCGCGCGGCCGTCTACGAAAGGCGCGCCGAATAGCTCGAAGGGGCGGGTCGTGCCGCGGCCCTCCGAGAGATTGGTGCCTTCGAGAAGACACATGCCCGGATAGACGATCGCCGTGTCGAGGGTCGGCATGTTGGGCGACGGCATGATCCACGGCAGATCGGTATCGTCGAAGTAGGACGCTCGTTGCCAGCCATCGCAGGTCACGATCTCGAGGTCGCAATCGATACCGAACGTCGTGTTGTAGAGCCGCGCGAGCTCCCCGACGGTGAGGCCGTGGCGCTGCGGAACCGGATAGAGCGCACAGAAATTCTCGAGACCCGGCTCGAGCCCGCCGCCCTCTACCTGCAGACCGCCGATGGGATTCGGCCGGTCGAGCACGACGACACGGACGCCTGCCGCTTTCGCCGCGCGCATGCAGAGGGCCATCGTCGCGGCGTAAGTGTAGTAGCGCGCGCCCACGTCTTGAACGTCGAACACCAGCACGTCGATCTCGGCGAGATGCGTGGGGCTCGGCGAGAGGGAGTCGAAACTGGCGCCGTAGAGGCTCACTTCGGGGAGCCCAGTGGCCGGGGCGAGCTGCGCGCCGACCCCGATCATGTCTTGTGCCGAGCCGCGAATTCCGTGCTCGGGGCCGAAGAGAAGCCGGAGGTCGACGTCGCGCGCCGCATGCAGGAGATCGGCTGCATGCCTCAGCTCGCGATCGACGGTGGTGGGGTTCGCGACGAGACCGACACGGGCGCCACGGAGGACGCGGCGTGGGTCGTCGAGAAGCTTCTCGAGCCCGGTTCGCATGTCGGTATGCTAGCCTGAAAGCTCGATGGACGGCAGACTCGAAGTCCACCACTTGGCGATTCGTACGCAGGACGTCGAGGCGACAGCTGCGTTCTACAAAGAAGTTCTAGGGCTGGTCGAGGTGCGCTCCGAGCGCCCCGGCTCCGCCTGGCTCGCCCTCGCGGGCGACGCCGTGCTGATGGTGGAACGCCGCCTCGCGGGCGAGCCTTCGATCCCGGCCGGTTCCATGGAGCTCGTCGCGTTTCGCGTCACCGACGCCCGTAAGGCGGAGATTCGCGACGTCGTTAAAGCTCGAGGCTGCTTCGACGGCGAAACCGCCCACACTGTCTACTTTCGCGATCCCGATGGGCGTCGGGTCGGAGTCTCGACGCATCCTCCGGCTGGACAGCGCTAGGCGCTTTTCGCGCGCGGGCGGGCCGGAGGCCGCCGCGTCGCTGCAGAGCGCTCTTCAGCAGGCGGAGCGGCCTTGACGAACATCTGCATCTCGACCGCGAGCCCACCCATGTCGACCGAGTGTCGCTCGCGAAGAACGAGGCCGTGCTCCGCCGCGCGCTTCGCGGTGAGCTCGGGGCGAGGAGACATCCAAACGAAGCGGCCGCCCTGCACGAGCACGGCGGCCACCCGCGCAAGCACCGAGAGAAGCAGCTTCTCGCCTTTGCCTTCGTTCGGAATGCGCCGTCCCATCGGCGGATTCGTGATGACGAGCGAGACGGGGCGACCGGGAACGAAGACGCGCGCGTCGGCGCGACGAAGTCTCACGCGAGCGAGACCAGCGGCCGAAACATTGGCTTCCGCCGCGGCGAGCGCAGTGGAATCGGTGTCGCTGCCGATCAGCTCGCGGTAGGCGCCGAGGCGTGCGCGCTCGACGAGCTCCGCACCGGCGCCGACGAAAGGGTCCCAGACGACGTCGTCATGTTTTGCTCCGCCGACGCGCGCGAGGGCAGCAGCGATCGTCGGGTGCGAGCTCGCCGGAACCGTCTGAACTCGATACGCGAAGCGCGGATCGACCAGCCCCGAGGGCCAGAGCTCGACGTTGACGCGATCTTCGCGCTCGTGAACCACGGCCTCCCAGGGCGCCTCTCGCGGATCGTTTACGAGCTCGGGGCGCCTCGCCGCGATCGCGCGCGCCACCCTTAGCGTTCCGGCGCGCCGATGTCCGGCGTTCGCCCACTCGAGCCGCCACCGAATGGGGCCACGCGTCCACGTCTTGAAGATCGCCATCGCGTCATCGCTCGTCAGCGCGCGAACGACAGCCGCCTCGAATCCGAGCTCGCCGCCACCGCTCACGTGCTCCGGGGGCAGGGGAAAACCGCAATGGAGGAAAGTCCGCGCGCGCCAGATCACCGAGAGCGGACCGCCGAGCGTGATCGCGACGCGGCCGCGGCCGGTCTTTCGCGCTTCGAGCTTCGGGGTGAGCTCCGAAAGTAGAATCGGCTCGAGACCCGCGCGCACGTGGAGAAGCAAGGTCGACGCCTCACGCGGCGAAGCTCGATCGTCGAGGAGGGTCGCGACGGCTCGGACACGAGTGCGTTCGAGCTTGGTGCGAGCTTCACCGGTCACGCGAGCGAGCTCGCCGGTGGCAGTCCCGAGCGAATCGAGGGCGACAAGCGATTTCTCTCCACCCAAGTTGCCGAGCGCTTGGACGATCGCCTTTCTCTCGGCGTCCGACGTCGCTACGCCGAGCGCCTGGATCAGCACCCGCTCGCTCTCGGGTGCTCCCTGGCGGCCGAGGGCGCGCGCTGCGCGACGACGAACGACCGAGTCTTCGTCGCGAAGCCGAGTCTCGAGCCATGCACGTGCGTCTTCGTTCGGCTCGCGATCCGCGATGCGGGCGACGAGCTCGCAGAGCCGGCCGCGAAGCGGGGCTTTGGAGCCGTCGAAGCGCTTTCGTGCTACCGCAAGCGCGGGTCCGCGCACGAGCGCGTGCAGGGCAGCGGACGCGACGTCGTCGTCGGGGCCGCTGAGCAGGCCGAGCAAGGGCTCGACGTCACGCGCACCCGGCGTAAACGACGGCGAAGCGATGGCGTCGCGAAGCTCGGCTTCTGACCTCTGGGGTCTCTTCATCTAGCTGTCCCGGTCGTACGACGCGCCGGCCCGAGCGCGCGGCCCGGTAGAGTGGCAGTTTGCCCCTCGCGCCGCAGCGTCACAATGCGCGGCCGCGCCGCTGGACTGTGCTCCGAGGCCGGGCAACAAGGCTCGGCCATGACTTCAAAGGGAGTCCTCGTCGCGAATCGCGGGGAAATTGCCGTCCGAATCTGTCGTGCCGCCGCCGACTTGCGAATTCGGAGCGTCGCCGTTTTCGCGGCCGACGACCGCGAATCGCTACATCTCCGCCGCGCCGACGAGGTCTACCCATTGGAGGGTGTCGGCCCTCGCGCCTACCTCGACGTGGACGGGATCATTCGAGCGGCGCGAGAGACGGCCTGCGATCTCCTCCACCCGGGCTACGGCTTTCTCGCCGAAAGCGCCGAGCTCGCTGCAAAGGCGGAAGACGCGGGCATCCGCTTCGTCGGCCCGTCGCCCGACGTGCTCGCGCAACTCGGCAACAAGGTCGCAGCACGCGAGCTCGCAAGAAAGCTCGGCGTGCCGGTGCTCGCCGGAACCGACCGCGCGAGCTCGATCGACGACGTAAGGCGGCTGCTAACGGCTCTCGCTCCGCGTGGGGCCATCGTGATCAAGGCCGTCGCCGGAGGCGGGGGCCGAGGGATACGCGTGGTCGAGAGAGCGGCCGAGCTCGAGAGCGCGTACGCACGCTGCCGCTCCGAAGCTCGCAACGCTTTCGGGATCGACGACGTGTACGCAGAGGAGCTTCTCCGCTCCGCGCGGCATGTAGAAATTCAAATCGTCGGCGACGGAAGCGGAGTCGTCGTGAGCTTGGGTGAGCGCGAATGCACGCTGCAGCGACGTCAGCAAAAGCTCGTCGAGATGGCTCCGAGCCCGAGCCTCGCTCCGAGCCTTCGGAGTCGGCTCGTGGAGGCCGCTCTAAAAATGGCGTCGGAGCTTCGCTACAAAGGCCTCGGCACCTTCGAGTTTCTCGTCGAGGGAGACGGCGATGCCGCCCGTTTCGCCTTCATCGAAGCCAACCCACGCCTCCAGGTGGAGCATACGGTGACCGAAGAAGTGACGGGTCTCGATCTCGTCGCGCTTCAACTGCGCATCGCCGAAGGCGCGACTCTGCGTGAGCTGGATCTCGAGCGCGCCGAAGCACGGCAGCCGCGCGGAATCGCGCTGCAACTGCGCGTGAACGCGGAGGTGCTCGACGCCAACGGCACCGTTCGTCCGAGCTCGGGCAAGCTCTCCGTCTTCGACCCGCCCTCGGGCCCGGGTCTCCGCGTGGACTCACACGCCTACGCCGGCTACTCGCCGCCCGCTGCTTACGATTCGCTGCTGGCCAAAGTCGTCGTCCACTCGTCCTCGGGGCGGCTCGACGACGTCCTCGCGAAAGCCCGGCGCGCGCTCGAGGAAACTCGAATCGACGGGATCGAAACCAATCTCTCTTTCTTGTCGGCATTGCTCGCTCACCCGGACGTCGTTGCGAATCGCGTGACGACGCGATTCGTCGAGGAACATGCGAGCGAAATTTTGCGTGCGGCTGAAGCGCCGCGGCCTCGCCGCTTCGTCGAGCCGGAAAAGAGCTCGGCGACCATGAAAGCCACGCGGGTCGGCGCAAGGGTCGACTCTCTCGATCCGCTCGCCGTCGTTGCACACGGAAAAGCGCCTAACGCACGACGCGCCGCCGCGGCGAGACCCGCCACCGACGGGCTCTCGCTCGTGGTCGCACCCATTCACGGCACCGTGGTCTCGATCGATGTCTCGCAGGACTCGATGGTCCGCGACGGCGCGCCCGTCGTGGTGATGGAAGCGATGAAAATGGAGCACGTCGTGACGGCGGCGGCCGGCGGCATCGTACGCGAAATCTTCGTCGCCATCGGTGACGCCGTGCTCGAAGGAGTGCCGCTCTTGTCGATCGAGGCGCAGGCCGGCTCGGACGCAATCGAGCAAGCTCCGACGACGGTCGATCTCGATCGCATTCGACCCGACCTCGCGGAGGCGATCGAGCGGCACGCTTTCGGCCTCGACGAGCGTCGGCCCGAAGCAGTCGAGCGCCGGAGAAGGACCGGCCAGCGTACGGTGCGAGAGAACGTGGAAGATCTTTGCGACCCCGGCTCCTTCGTCGAGTACGGCGCTTTGGTCGTCGCTGCGCAGCGCCGCCGCCGCGAGCTCGATGACCTCATCCGCCGCACGCCGGGCGACGGCATGGTCGCGGGCATCGGCCACGTAAACGGCGAGCTTTTTCCGCGCGAGCGAACGAGCGCTGCCGTCGTCGCCTACGACTACACCGTGCTCGCCGGCACTCAGGGCCTGCAAAATCATCGGAAGAAAGACCGCATCTTCGAGATCGCGGCGCGCGAGCGGCTACCGGTCGTCGTCTTTACGGAGGGCGGAGGCGGGCGACCCGGCGATACCGACGGAGCGGGTGTGGCCGGCCTCGATTGCCGGGCGTTCCAGTACTTCGCGCGTCTCTCGGCCCTCGTGCCTCTCGTCGGCGTGAGCTCGGGTTACTGCTTCGCCGGCAACGCGGCTCTCCTCGGCTGTTGCGACGTAGTGATCGCGACGGAGAGCTCGAGCATCGGCATGGGCGGCCCGGCGATGATCGAGGGCGGTGGTCTCGGCGTCTATCGACCGGACGAAGTGGGCCCTCTCGATGTCCAGGTCACAAACGGCGTCGTCGACATCGCCGTGAAGGACGAAGCCGACGCCGTGGCGGTCGCCAAGCGTTACCTCTCTTACTTTCAGGGGCCCGTCGATGAATGGACGGCAGCCGACCAACGAAAGCTACGCACGATCATTCCGGAGAACCGCCTCCGCATGTATGACGTCCGAGCCGTCGTCGACACGCTCGCCGACGCGGGGTCCGTGCTCGAGCTGAGGCGCG